>Ga0209676_1000226_pt1 | contig 124004 bp, 127 predicted proteins | sample AraplaCvi_mLB_r2_FD_184282 | JGI IMG/M metagenome (GOLD analysis project Ga0209676, IMG submission 184282) | Arabidopsis root microbial communities from North Carolina, USA - plate scrape MF_Cvi_mLB_r2 (SPAdes) (version 2) | ecosystem: Host-associated > Plants > Roots > Endosphere | place...
CTGTCAATATCCGGAACTGGCAGGAATTGAAGAAGCCCAGCAACCTGGAAATCAAGGCTGGCAGCGACGGCAAGCGCAAGGCGACCTTCGTCGCCGAACCGCTCGAGCGCGGCTTTGGCCTGACGCTCGGCAATGCGCTGCGCCGCGTGCTGCTTTCGTCGCTCCAGGGTGCGGCTATCACGTCGATCAAGATCGAGAACGTGCTCCACGAATTCTCGAGCCTGGCTGGCGTGCGTGAAGACGTCACCGATATCGTCCTCAACGTGAAGCAGATCGCGCTCAAGATGGAAGGCGAAGGCCCGAAGCGTCTTCAGCTTTCGGCGACCGGTCCCGCGACCGTTAAGGCCGGCGACATCATGGTGTCGGGCGACATCAAGGTGATGAACCCGAACCACGTCATCTGCCACCTCGACGACGGTGCGACGCTGAACATGGAACTCGTTGCCGACACCGGCAAGGGTTACGTCCCCGCGACCGCCAACCGTCCGATCGATGCGCCGATCGGCCTGATCCCGGTCGACTCGCTCTACTCGCCCGTGCGCCAGGTCGCCTACAAGGTCGACAATGCCCGCATCGGCCAGGAGCTGGACTATGACAAGCTGAACCTGACCATCGAAACCGATGGCACGGTCACCCCGGAAGACGCCGTGGCCTATGCCGCGCGCATCCTCCAGGACCAGCTCCAGGTCTTCGTCCACTTCGAAGAAGCGATGAACGACAGCGGCCTCATCGGCATGGCGGCTTCGCCGACCACCGCCGATGAATCGGACGTCAACCAGCTCAACCGCTTCCTTCTCAAGAAGGTCGACGAGCTCGAACTGTCGGTCCGTTCGGCGAACTGCCTCAAGAACGACAACATCATCTATATCGGTGATCTCGTTCAGAAGACCGAAGCCGAAATGCTCCGCACGCCGAACTTCGGTCGCAAGTCCTTGAACGAAATCAAGGAAGTGCTGTCGTCGATGGGCCTGCGCCTCGGCATGGACATCCCCGGCTGGCCGCCGGAAAACATCGAAGAAATGGCCAAGAAGCTCGAACAAGAGCTGCTCGGCTGATCTTGCGCCCCGGCTTCGGCCGGGGCCAACAACGGGAATGGGTTGCCCCGCAATGCAACCTGGCTTGGGGTACCTTGAACGGCCCCTCTGACAAACGAAGGACAAGATTATGCGTCATAAATCGGGTGGCCGGAAGCTTCAGCGCACGAGCGCGCATCGCACGGCCCTGTTCCGCAACATGTCGGCTTCGCTCATCAAGCATGAGCAGATCACGACGACCGTCGCCAAGGCAAAGGAACTGCGTCCCTATATCGAAAAGCTGGTGACGCTCGCCAAGCGCGGTGGCCTTGCCAACCGTCGCCTCGCGAACAGCCGCCTGCTCGACGACACGCAGCTCAAGAAGCTCTTCGACGTCCTCGCCGAGCGCTACAAGGACCGCAACGGCGGCTACACCCGCGTGATCAAGGCCGGCATCCGCGCCTCGGACGCGGCGCCGATGGCAATCATCGAATTCGTCGATCGTGACGTCGATGCCAAGGGCCAGGATTCGGGCCCCGTCGAACAGTATGACGACGAGGCGGAAGCCGCATAAGGCGCGCTTTCAGCGAAACGAAATCAAGGGCGGCATCCGAAAGGATAGCCGCCCTTTTTCATGCCCGATTGACAAGCGACCTGTTTCATCCGATATTTCTGTTATGACAGAAATTACAGAATATGATTCGAAACTGTCCGCCGCCGCCACCGAGTTCATTCTCCATTGGGGCAATCTCGGCGGGCAATGGGGCGTCAACCGCTCGGTGGCGCAGATCCACGCGCTGCTGTTCGTCAGCGACCGTCCACTCCATGCCGAGGAGATCGCCGAGATGCTCGGTCTCGCGCGCTCGAACGTCTCCAATTCGATCAAGGAACTGCTCGGCTGGCGGCTGATCGAGCGCGTACCCCTGTTCGGCGACCGGCGCGATCATTTCACCGCGGAGACCGACATCTGGGAAATGGTCACGCGGATCGCAGCGGGCCGCAAGGCACGCGAGGTCGATCCGGCCGAGGCGGCGCTAAAGGCATGCGTCGCGCGCGCGGCGGACGACCCCGGCCTCAGCCCTAGCGCAAAGGCGCGCCTTGCCGAGATGCTCGATTTTGTGACGACGATGAGCCGCTGGCACGACGAGATGCTGCACGTGCCCAAACCGGCGCTGATGCGGCTGATCAAGCTCGGCGCCGGGGTGACGAAGCTGATCAACTGGCGCCCGGGCAAAGGCAAGGACGCCGGATAGGAGCGGCAAGATGCGACGCGGTGCAGAGCGGCATATCGAGGCGGCGGTCCCGGCGGCACATGGTGTCGGCGATGCGTTCATCGACGATCGCTTCCGCCGCCTCGTCCCGGGCGCCGACTGGGACGCGCTACCGGCCGACGTCCAGCACCGCTTTTCCAGGCACCTCTCGGGAACGGCCGTCGCGATCTATAGCGGCGAGATTGTCTGGACGCGCCTTTCCCGCGCAGGCTGGATCCTCGCGCAGCTTTGCCGCCTGATCGGCGCGCCATTGCCGACGGGCGGCAGCGGCCCCGCGCCCGCCGCCGTTGCGGTCAGCGAGGATCGTTCGAGCGGCGGTCAGTGCTGGACGCGCCTCTATGGCCGCGCGCACGGCCATCCGCAGGTGATCCATAGCGCCAAGACCTTCGCCGGCCCGACCGGGCTCGAAGAACATATCGGTGGCGGGTTCGGTATGGCGCTCATCGTCCGTGCAGAAGCCGACGCACTGATCTTCGCATCCGATCATTATTTCTGGCGGCTCGGAAAACTTCGGCTCCGCCTACCCCGCTGGCTCGCCCCCGGGGCGACGGTCGTGACGCATCAGCATCTCGGCAGCGACCGCTTCGCCTTCGACCTCAAGGTCACGCACCCGCTGCTTGGCGAATTGCTCAACCAGCACGGACTGTTCCACGATGGCTGACAATGCCGGCCCGATCATCCTGTTCGACGCCGAATGCATACTCTGCTCGGCCAATGCGCAGTTCGTGCTGCGCCACGACAGGGCCGCGCAGTTTCGCCTCGCGTCGATCCAGGGCGGCGCGGGCGCCGCGCTATGCCGCGCGCACGGCCTCGATCCGCAGGATCCGACGAGCATTCTTGTCGTCGATGGCGCACGCGTCCGGCGCGACAGCGATGCCGTGCTCGCGATCTACGAAGCGCTCGGCTGGCCGTGGCAAGCATTCGCGCTTTTCCGCCTCGTCCCCGCCTTCCTCCGCGATCCGGCATACCGATGGATCGCACGCAATCGCTACCGCCTGTTCGGAAAGCGTGCGACCTGCTGGGTCGCGCCGCCCGAATATCAAAACCGGATATTGGCATGAAGATATTGATCCTCGGCGGCTATGGCGTGTTCGGCGGCCGCCTCGCCGAACTGCTCGCCGATGTTCCGGGCCTCGACCTGCTGATCTGCGGCCGCGATCCGGGCCGCGCCGAACGCTTCTGTGCCGCCTATCGGGGCGCCGCGCGCGTCCATCCGCACGCGCTCGACCGGCGCGATACGGCCGCAGCGCTGGACCGCCTCCGGCCCGATCTCGTCGTCGACGCCTCGGGACCCTTTCAAGACTATGGCGCCGACCGCTACCAGGTGGTCGAAAGCTGCATCGCGGCGGGGGTCGATTATCTCGATTTCGCCGATGCCGCCGATTTCGTTTTCGGGATCGACCGCTTCGACGCCGCGGCGAAAGCAGCAGGCATCTTCATCCTGTCGGGGGTCAGCAGTTTTCCGGCGCTCACCGCAGCGGTCCTGCGCGACATGGCAAAGACCATGGATATCCACACGGTCGAGGGCGGCATCGCCCCCTCGCCCTTCGCCGGGATCGGCCTCAACGTGATGCGCGCCGTGGTCGGCTATGCCGGCGCACCGGTCAAGCTGCGGCGCGGCGGACAGGATTCGCACGGCATCGGTCTGGCCGAAAGCATGCGGTACACCGTCGCGGTTCCGGGTCGCCTGCCGCTGCGCAACATTCATTTTTCGCTTGTCGACGTGCCCGACCTGCAACTGCTGCCGCGCGAATATCACGCGATGACCGATATCTGGATGGGCGCCGGCCCCGTCCCCGAAATATTGCACCGCATCCTCAACCTGCTCGCGAAGGCGCGCGCGCACCTTCGCCTCCCGTCGTTCGAGCCCCTGTCGCCGCTCTTCTACGCGGTGCTCAACCGGATGCGCTTCGGCGAGCATCGCGGCGGCATGTTCATCCGCGCGCGCGGCACCGCCAACGGAAAAGCCGTCGAACGCAGCTGGCATCTTTTGGCCGAGGGCGACGATGGGCCCTATATTCCGTCGATGGCGATCGAGGCGATCGTCCGCAAATTGCTTGCCGGCGAGCCGCCCGAGCCGGGCGCGCGGTCGAGCGTCGGGGCGCTGACCCTTGCCGATTATGACGCGTTGTTCGCGGGCCGGTCGATCACCACGGGGTTCCGGGCCGACGAGCCCGACGCGCCGCTCTATCGCCAGCTTTTGGGTTCGGCGTTCGACACGCTTCCGTCGTCGCTCCAGCGATTGCATGGCAGCACGGCCGAACGGCGGTGGCGCGGGCATGCCGAGGTGCGCTGCGGCAAAGGGCTGCTCGCGCGCATCGCGGGGGCGATCATGGGCTTTCCCAAAGCGAGTGCCCGTGTGCCCGTCACCGTCGCCTTCACCCCTGAAAAGAATGGGGAGCGCTGGACGCGCGATTTCGGCGGCACGCGCTTTTCCTCGCTGCAATCGCGCGGCACCGGCCGCAACGCCAATCTGCTGGTCGAGCGGTTTGGCCCACTCGCTTTCGCGATGGCGCTGGTCGCCGAACAGGACCGGCTCTATCTCGTCCCGCGCCGATGGTCGGCTTTCGGCGTGCCGATGCCGCGGTTCCTGATGCCGCACGGCACGAGCTTCGAGCACGAAACGGGTGGAAGCTTTCATTTCGACGTCGAGATTGCGATGCCGTTCATCGGCCCGATCGTCCACTATCGGGGATCGCTGGATCCCGCATGAAATCGAAATCGCATGCCGGTCGCGGCCGCAATCCGCTTGCCCCCGCCTTTGCCATCCTTACATAGAAGCGCACGATAATTTCCCCAGACGATGAGGATCGCCTTGCCATGTCCCGTAAAGCCTTGTTCGCGCCGCTCGCGCTCGTTGCCCTCTCGATGACACCGGCGGCACAGGCGGCCGACGCGGCCGCATCGTCGGCCCCGGCGCTGGCCTACCCCGACACCACGCGCGGCGACACGGTCGATCCGCAGTTCGGGGTCGATGTCGCCGATCCCTATCGCTGGCTCGAGGACGACGTCCGCGTCAATCCGAAGGTCGCCGACTGGGTCGCGGCGCAGAACAAGGTCACCGACACCTATCTCGAAACGCTGCCCGGCCGTGATACATTCAAGAAGCGGATGACCGAGCTTTACAATTACGAACGCTTCGGCCTGCCGACCAAGGCGGGAACCCGCTATTTCTATACCCGCAACGACGGGCTGCAGCCGCAGTCGGTGCTCTATGTCCGCGAGGGGCTGAAGGGCGAAGGCCGCGTGCTGATCGATCCCAACGCCTGGGCCAAGGACGGCGCGACCGCGCTCGGCGAATGGAACCCGTCGGAGGATGGCAAGCACCTCCTCTATTCGGTGCAGGACGGCGGCACCGACTGGCGCATCGTTCGCGTCAAGGATGTCGCGACCGGGCAGGATCTGTCCGACGAAGTGCGCTGGGTCAAATTCTCGGCGCTCGACTGGGCCAAGGACGGCAGCGGCTTTTATTATTCGCGCTTCCCCGAACCCGCCAAGGGCGCAGCGTTCCAGTCGCTCAACGAACATCACAGCGTCTATTTCCACAAGCTCGGGACACCGCAGAGCGCCGACGTCCTGATCCACGCGACCCCCGACAAGCCCAAGCTCAACAACAGCGCGGTCGTCACCGACGACGGCAAATATCTGCTTGTCGTTTCGTCCGAAGGCACCGACGAACGTTATGGCCTGACGCTGCATCCGACCGACAAGCCCGGCGCGAAGCCGATCGTCCTCGTCGACGATTTTGCGAACAACTGGGAATATGTGACCAACGAAGGCCCACGCTTCACCTTCGTCACCAACAAGGGCGCGCCGCGCGCGCGCATCGTGTCGCTCGACATCCGCAAGCCCGGCGAACTGACGGAGCTCGTCGCCGAGAATGAAGCGACGCTGGTCGGCGCCTCGCGCGTCGGCAACCGCCTGATCCTCTCCTATCTCGGCGATGCCAAGTCCGAAGCGCGGATGGTCGCGCTCGACGGCAAGCCGATCGCCAATATCAAGCTCGCCGACATCGGCGCGGCGACGGGCTTTGGCGGCAAGTCGAGCGACCCCGAAACCTTCTACAGCTTCTCGAGCTATGCGCGCCCGACGACGATCTACCGGCTCGATACCGCGACCGGAAAGAGCGAGATTTTCGCCGAGCCGAAGCTGACCTTCAAGCCCGACGACTTCTCGGTCGAGCAGCGCTTCTACAAATCGAAGGATGGCACCGAGGTGCCGATGTTCCTCGTGATGAAAAAGGGTCTCGACCGCAGCAAGGGATCGCCGACGCTGCTGTACGGCTATGGCGGCTTCAACGTCTCGATGACCCCCGGCTTTTCGCCGACCAAGCTCGCCTGGGTCGACGAGGGCGGCGTGCTGGCGATCGCGAACCTGCGCGGCGGCGGCGAATATGGCAAGGCGTGGCACGATGCCGGGCGCCTCGACAAGAAGCAGAATGTCTTCGACGATTTCATCGCCGCGGGCGAATATCTGATTGCGAAGGGGATCGCGGGCAAGGGCCAGATCGCGATCGAGGGCGGGTCGAACGGCGGCCTGCTCGTCGGCGCGGTGACCAACCAGCGCCCCGACCTCTTCGCCGCGGCGCTACCCGCGGTCGGCGTGATGGACATGCTGCGCTTCGACCGCTTCACCGCCGGCCGCTATTGGGTCGACGATTATGGCTATCCGTCGAAGGAAGGCGATTTCCGGAATCTGCTTCGCTACTCGCCCTATCACAACATCAAGAACGGCACGGCCTATCCGGCGGTGCTGGTGACCACCGCCGACACCGACGACCGCGTCGTGCCGGGGCACAGCTTCAAATATACCGCCGCGCTCCAGCATGCACAGGCGGGTGACAAGCCGCATCTGATCCGCGTCGAAACGCGCGCCGGCCACGGGTCGGGCAAGCCGACCGACAAGATCATCGCCGAGGCGGCCGACAAATATGCCTTCGCGGCGAAATGGACGGGGCTGAGCGTCGAATAATGTCCTACGCCCTTTCCTTCTCGGCCACCGATCCCGCTGTCCTCTGGGCCGAGGCGGGCGACGCCGCCGCGGCGCTCGTCGCGGGCGAGCCCGACGGCATCGCGAATATGGCGAACATCGCGGCCTTGATCTGGCAGGCGATCCCCGACCTCAACTGGGCGGGTTTCTATCGCTTCGACGGGCAGGAACTGGTGCTCGGCCCGTTCCAGGGCAAGGCGGCGTGCATCCGCATCCCGCTCGACAAGGGCGTTTGCGGCGCGGCCGCACGCCTTCGCGCCACCCAGCGCGTCGACGACGTCCACGCCTTTCCCGGTCATATCGCCTGCGACGCCGACAGCCGCAGCGAACTGGTGGTGCCGGTGATCGCGGGCGACCGGCTCGTCGGCGTGCTCGACCTCGACAGCCCGATCCCCGAGCGCTTCACCGCCGCCGATCAGGCCGGCGCCGAAGCGCTCGTTGCGCGCATCGCGAGCGCACTGGCATAGTCGCACGCCGCCCCAAATCGGGACAGCTAAGTCACGGTTAACGGATTCGCGCAAAATCGCTAAATTTGCTAACAAGCTGTTAACCAATCGGTTCGGGCCGAGGGAACAGGGAGCTTGGCATGCGTACGATCATCTTGTTGGGAATGGCCGCAGGGTCGTTGTTGCTGGCGGGGCGCGCTGGCGCCGAACAGCCCGCGCTCGACTATGGCATTCCCGCCGATCCCGATGCCCGCGTCTACACCGGCTATCCCGACCGCGTGCCGAGCGAAGTCGACTATCGCCGCGTCGAGGGCACTTACGACGCCGAGGGCCGCTGGACCGGCACATGGGACGGCACTTACGAGACATCCGACGGACGCCGCTACGAAGGCCGCTATGAAGGCACCGTCGAGGGCCATGGCACCGGCTATCCGCCGCCGCCGGCCTATGATCCTTATTATCAGGGCGGCCATGACGCCCGTTACGACGAAGAGATGGAACGCCGCTGTGGCCGGGGGGGCACAGTGGGCGGCGCGGTTGTCGGCGGGCTCGTGGGGGGCATCGCCGGCAACCGCATAGCCGGACGCGGCGATCGCACCGCGGGCACGCTGATCGGCGCCGGAGTCGGCGCGCTCGCCGGCTCGGCGATCGGCAATGCGTCGGACAAGAAGAAATGCGACGAATATTGGTCGAGCCGCACGGTCCGCTATCGCCATGACGGCGACCATTATCAGGGCGGATATTATCCCGGCGGCTATTCGACGAGCTATCAATATGGCGGCTACGGCTACGGCTATTACACCCCGGGCGTCGTCGTCACGACGATCATCAACGGCGCCCCGATCGTGACCGAAACGGTCGAGACGTCGACGCGCACCTATTATGAAAATGTCCCCGTGCGGAAACGTTATGTCGCGAAGAAAAAATGGAAGCCCAGAGCCAAGCCGCGCTGCGCCTGCTGATACCCGGTAACAGGTCTGGTCACCTATACTGGTCGAAGGCCCGTCATCCCCAGGATGGCGGGCCTTTTCCATATCGGGACTCGGCTTGCCGCGCCGCCGCCACGGTTCAGCGGCGCGAAAGCATCGCGCGCGTAGAACGGCATGATTGCGGGCTGGACCATCCTGAGCCCGCCGAAGGGAGTCTCCCTTGATGCGTAAACTGACCAGCTTCACCACCGCCGCGGCGGTCGTTCTGACCTCGGTCGGCCTCAGCGCCGTCCCCGCCGAAGCGCGCGGGCGCCATCATGGCGGCTGGGGCTACCGCGACCGCGACAACATCAGCACCGGCGAGGTGCTCGGCGGGCTGTTCGTCATCGGCGCGATCGCCGCGATCGCGAGTTCGGCGAGCAAGAACAATCGCGAACGCGCCCCTGACTATCGCTACGAGCCGCCCTATCGCGGCGACGACCAGCGCCAGGAGGTGCCGCGCTACGAACCCGACGCGCGGAACGACCCGACGCCGGGCGCCTATGGCCGCGGCGAAGCCGAAGGCCGCGCCGCCGACGCGTGCAGTTGGGCGGTCGAGGGTGAGCTGGGCGACGACGCGCGCGTCGACAGCATCACCGGGACCGAGGCCAATAATGGCGGCTGGTACGTCACCGGCACCGCCTCGCGTCTCGGCGGCGAAGTGCGCAGCTTCGGCTGCAGCTATCGGGGCGGCCGCGTCGTCGACGTCAATTTCGGCTGACGCTCTCCGTCACCGGCAACAGGCCTCTCGCCCCGCGGCGAGGGGCCTTTTCTTTATGAACGCCAGCAAAACCAAGGCTGAACGCCAGATAAGCGCCGGGTTCAGGCCGGCGTCACCGCCACGGCTTTAAAAGGGTTTCCAACAGGCCGCGACGATGCCGCCTGCGCTTAAGGAGACCGAACCATGGCTATCAAGACCAACCTGACCAAGGCCGCGATTGGTGCGGCCACCGCCGGCGCGATGCTGATCGGCGCCACCCCCGCGATGGCGCGTGACCGCTATGACCGCGACGGCGACGGGATCGGCGCGGGCGAAATCATCGCCGGTGCCGTCGTGCTCGGCGGCCTCGCCGCGATCCTGTCGAGCAGCGACAACGACCGCTATGATCGTTACGACCGCGACAGCCGTTACGACGACCGGGGCCGCGGCCGCTACGACGACGCGCGCTACGGCTACGGCTATGACTATAACCGTCATGGCAACAGCCGCAGCGCAGTCAGCCAGTGCGTCAACTCGGTCGAACGCGGCAGCCGGCGTTATGGCCGCACCGATGTCACCGAAGTGACGAGCATCGACCGCAAGCGCGACGGTTACCGCGTCAAGGGCCGCGTGATCGTGCGCGACGGCTACGGCGGCCGCTGGGGTCGCGGCGGATCGTATGACAAGGGCAAGTTCACTTGCGAGATCCGCTACGGCCGCGTCCAGGACATCCGTTTTTCGGGCCTCGGCTAACCCCTTGAACCGCTGACCAATCGGCCCGCCCGTGCTCCGGCACGCGGCGGGCCTTTTGTTGCATGACACGCGCGTAGCCGTAGCGTGCATCGCTTTACGGTAACGGATCGCAATTCCGGCCTTGCCATCGCGGGCGCATCCCGCAAAACCGGTCCTTTCTCAAAGGGGGTCCGAGCTCATGCATCGCCGTACACTTCTGGCCGCAGTTCCGGCCGCCGCCTTGCTGCCCGCCGTCGGGGTCGCACGCGGCGCGAGCGCGCCTGCCGTGCCCGCAACGTGGGACGCGGGCGCCGACCGCTTCTTGCGGCCCGACATCCAGGGCGGCGACCGCCCGGTCGGCGCCAGCTTCGCTTCGCGCACCGCCGCTTACGGACTAAACGGCGCCGCAGGGACCGCGCATCCCCTCGCAACGCAGGCCGGGATCGACATATTGAAGCGCGGCGGGTCGGCAGTCGACGCGGCGATCGCGATCAACGCGTGCCTCGGCCTGCTCGAACCGACCGCGAACGGCATCGGCGGCGACGTCTATGCGATGATCTGGGACCCGAAGACGAAGAAGCTCGCCGGGCTTGCGGGCTCGGGAAAAAGTCCGCGCGCGCTGGACCTCGCGACGGTGCGCAGCCGCGCCAAGGGCGGCACTTTGCCCGCCTATGGCGCGGTCAGCGTCTCGGTGCCGGGCGCGGTCGACGGCTGGTGGACGATGCACCAGCGTTACGGCAAGCTTCCGTGGAAAGAATTGTTCGAGCCCGTCATCGCACACGCCGAGGCCGGGGCGCCGGTGCCCGACATGATCGCTTATTACATTCGGCGCAGCCTCGCCGGTTTCCGCCAGCCCGGCCGCGGGATCGAGGAAATCGACAATGCGATGCACACCTATGGCCTGAATGACGGCAAGGGACCGGCGGCAGGGCAGATTTTCCGCAACCCCGACCTCGCACGTACATTTCGCCTGATCGCCGAGGGCGGCCGCGACGCCTTTTACGAAGGCGAGATTGCGCGCACGATCGACGCCTATTTCAAGCGGATCGGCGGCTGGCTGCGCTACGAGGATCTCGCGGCGCACAAGTCCGAATGGATCGAGCCGCACAAGACCGGCTATCGCGGCACCGACGTCTATGCGCTCGGCGCGAACACACAGGGCATTGCGACGCTGCAGATGCTGAACATCCTCGAGAATTTCGACCTGAAAGGCGCGGGTTTCCAGTCGGCGCTGTCGATCCATCTGCAGGCGGAGGCGAAGCGCCTCGCCTATGAGGATCGCGCACGCTATTACGCCGATCCGCATTTCGCCAAGGTGCCGGTCGAATGGCTGATCTCCAAGGACTATGCGGCAAGCCGCGCGAAGCTGATCCGCCCCGACCGCCTGCTCACCCCGGTCCATCCGGGGCAGGCGCCGAGCCGCGGCGACACCACCTATTTCAGCTGCGCCGACCAGGACGGGATGATGGTGTCGATGATCCAGTCGAACTTCCGCGGCATGGGATCGGGGCTGGTTGCCGACGGGCTGGGGTTCATGTTCCAGGATCGCGGGCAGCTCTTCAGTCTGCAGGACGGACACCCCAACATCTATGCGCCCGGCAAGCGGCCCTTCCAGACGATCATCCCGGGCTTTGCAGCGCGCGGCGACGTTCCGTGGATGAGCTTCGGCGTGATGGGCGGCGACATGCAGCCGCAGGGGCAGGCGCAGATCGTCATCAATCGCGTCGACTATGGCCTCGAGATTCAGGCCGCCGGCGATTCGCCGCGCTGGCACCATGAGGGGTCGTCCGAAACGATGGGCGAAGATTCGCCGGGTCTTGGCGCCGCCGGCGTGCTGCGGCTCGAAAATGGCGTGCCCGAAGCCAGCCGCCGGAAGCTTGCCGACATCGGGTGGACGCTGGGCGAATCCGACGGCGGTTTCGGACGCTACCAATGCGTCGAACATCGCATGGACGGCGATACGCGCGTCTATGCGGCGGCGAGCGAGATGCGTGCCGACGGGTGTGCGCTGGCGTATTAATGGACTTGGCGACCGTCTGCGAGGTTTTCCGCCAACCTCGGCAGAGGGAGCTGCTGGCCCCTTCGCACGCACGCGTTGATGCAGGTTAAGAATGCCGCAGCCCGTCGCATCCGGCTGCGGCGCGCCAGCGGCGCCTCGCCGTTGGCGGATCCCGCAACGGCGCTCGCCTTCGCATATTCTAACATATGATAATTTTATGCTATTTCAATGTGTTCCGCCAACCGCCGGCGTAAATATCGCGGCATTTCGCAACCTGTGTCCGGCAAGATGATCCGCGAAAATTATCAAACACGATATACGAAAATTTACCTTCCTCATTTAGGACCGGCACCGGGACCAATCAGATAAACCGGCCGAGGTGGGAATCGGGCGGCAATAGTTGAGTCGCGCATGTCCAGTCCCGAGGCGTCCCCAGCCTCATCCGTTCCACCCGACAAGCGCCAGCCGCGTCAGTCGCGCCTGGTAAAGGGCGCGCTCGCCTGCGCGCGGCTCGGGCAATTCGATGTGACGATCCGCAATGTGTCCGAAACCGGCATCGGCGGACAGGGGCCGGTTGCGCTCAATATCGGCGAGCGAATCACCGTGTTTTTGCCCGGCCACGACCCGATGCTCGGTACCGTCCGCTGGGTCGTCGACAAAAGATTTGGCATCGAAACCGACCGGCCGATCGACACCGCATTGCTCCGCACCGCGCACGGCGGCGCGGCTCCGGCGACGCATGCCGTCGCCTCCGGTTTCGAAATCATCCCGCCCCCAAGCGCCCCGGTCCGCCGCCCCGGCCTCGTCCTCGGCGCGGCTCAACCTGCGCATTTCGGCCGCAGCGTGTGGCAGGGCAAACGGCAGTAACGTAATTCTGTTCGGCTCCTCAGGCCTCCGCGTGCGCGAGATTCAGCTTTGCCGCGCGTTCGAAGATTTGGGTCAGCACAGGCTCGGTGTCGGTTACACGCATCGCGACCTGAAACTCGACCGGCGCCAGAGCCGGCATGCCGTCGATCGGGGCGAGCGCGCCGCTCGCCACTTCGCCGCGCACCATCGGCTGCGGAAAAATGCCGATCCCCCCGCCCGCCTTGGCGATGTCGATCATCGTGCGCGCATTGTTGCAGAGGTTGAGCGACTTTTGCGCGATGCGCGATGCTTCGATCGCCTCGCGCATGCGGCCGTGGATTGGGGAATGGCTGGCGAGCGACCAGACGGGAAGAGCAGCTTCGCCGCTGGCAAAAGCCGATGCGACCGCGGGACTCGCGAGCCAGACGAGTTCGACCGCGCCGATCGGACTCGTTTTCAGCGCCGGGTGCGCGATCGGCCCCGCGGCAAAGGCGATGTCGGTGCGGCCGGTGAGCAACTGCTGGATCAGGTTCGCGGTGAGGTCGATTTCGATCTCGAGCCCGACATTGGGCATGTCGGCCTTCAATCCCGCGACGAAGCCGGGAAGGCAGCTCGCCGCCGCGATCTCGCCCGCGCCGATGCGCACTACGCCGCTCGCCTCACCATATCCGCCACTGCCGAGCAGCGCGACCTGCATGTCGCGGAGCAGCGGGTCGCAGTCGCGTACCAGCTTGCGTCCCGCAGCGGTGAGCGACATCGCGCGCCCCTCGCGGCGGAACAGTGCGGTACCAAGCCGCTGTTCGAGCTCGCGCATCCGCGCCGATACCGTCGGCTGGGTGGTGTTGAGCCGCTCGGCAGCGGCCGAAAAAGTCCCGAGCCGGTCGATCCAGAGCAATGTTTCGAGATGATATAGCGAGACGCGATTGATAGACATTGTCTATGTATAATCCAAAAATCGAACAATTAGAATTGATGGATCAAATGCGCCAAGGTCGCGCGCGACACCATTCAGGAGAGCCGTCCCATGGGGAAGAAGCAATATCCCGACGCCGCCGCCGCCCTCGAAGGCCTGCTGTTTGACGGCATGCAGATTTGTGCAGGCGGTTTCGGCCTTTGCGGCATCCCAGAACGGCTGATCGACGCGATCCGCGACGCGGGCACCAAGGATCTGACGATCGCCAGCAACAACGCCGGTATCGACGGCGAAGGGCTCGGCAAGCTGCTGCGTACCCAGCAGGTTAAGAAGATGATCTCGTCGTACGTCGGCGAGAACAAAGAGTTCGAGCGGCAATATCTGGCGGGCGAGCTCGAGGTCGAATTCTGCCCGCAGGGCACGCTGGCCGAGCGTTGCCGCGCGGGCGGCGCGGGCATTCCCGGCTTTTATACCAAGACCGGCGTCGGCACGCTCGTCGCCGAGGGCAAGGAAGTGAAGAATTTCGACGGACAGGACTATATCCTCGAACGCGGCATCTTCGCCGACCTTGCGATCATCAAGGGGTGGAAGGCTGACGAAAGCGGCAACCTGATTTTCCGCAAGACCGCACGCAACTTCAACCAGCCGATGGCGACCGCCGCGAAGATCTGCGTCGCCGAGGTCGAGGAAATCGTGCCGGTCGGCAGCCTCGATCCCGACAGCATCCACCTGCCCGGCATCTATGTGAAGCGGCTGATCGTCGGCGCGCCGTACGACAAGAAAATCGAATTCCGTACGACGCGCGCGCGCGAGACTGCGTGATGCGCGCGCTCCCGCTCGTTGCGGCGCTACTCCTCGGCGGCTGCGCCAGCACGCCCAGCCAGGTCACGACCACGCCGCTTGCACCGACCGAGGCCGACAAGCCGCCCGTCGCGCTACAATATCTCTATGGCTCGCCCGAGGCCGCTGTCGCGGTGCGCGCGACCAATGCGCGGATCGCCGATTATGGCGTGGGACGGATCAAGCAGCGGCCGAAGGACAGCGTTGTGCTGGTCGCAGGTGCGACGATGGACGCGCCTGCATTCGAGCCGTGCGGCAAAAAGCCCTTCGCCGCGGTGTTCGACGCCGACGAGACGTTGATCTGGAACCTCGGCCCGATGCGGCATTTCGCTGAAAAAGGCACAGCGTTCGACGTGAAGGTCTGGGACCAGTGGGAAAAGACCGGCGCGGGCAAGGCGATCGCGATGCCCGGCAGCGTCGAGATGGTGAACCGGCTCCGCGCCGCAGGCATCACCGTGATCGCGAACACCAACCGTAGCGCCGCCAATGCCAAGGGCAGCGAAGATACGCTGCGCGCCGCGGGGCTCGGCGAGTTCAAGCATGGCGAGACCTTGTTCCTGATGGGCGACGACGCCACCGGGTCGAGCAAGGATGGACGCCGCGCGACGATCGCGTCGAAATATTGCGTGATCATCCTCGGCGGCGACCAGCTCGGCGATTTCAGCCAGCAGTTCAACGTCAAGGATCTGCCCGCGGCGCAGCGCATGGCGCTCGCGACGAGCGCGGGCGCGAGCGACCTCTGGGACAAGGGCTGGTTCCTTTTTCCCAACCCCGTCTACGGCCCGTGGGAAAAACTGGGCTGGGGCGATGCCTTCCCCTCCGACAAGCAATGGGAGCCAAGCCAATGAGCTGGACGCGTGATGACATGGCGGCACGCGCCGCGAAGGAACTGCAGGACGGCTATTACGTCAACCTCGGCATCGGGATCCCAACTTTGGTCGCGAACCATATTCCTGCGGGGATGACGGTGACGCTGCAGTCGGAAAACGGCATGCTCGGCATCGGCCCCTTCCCCTTTGAGGGCGACGAAGATCCCGACTTGATCAACGCGGGCAAGCAGACGATCAGCGAGCTGCCGCAGTCGGCCTATTTCTCCTCTGCCGACAGTTTCGCGATGATCCGCGGCGGGCATATCGACCTGACCGTGCTCGGTGCGATGGAGATCGCCGAAAATGGCGATATCGCTAACTGGATGATCCCGGGCAAGATGATCAAGGGCATGGGCGGCGCGATGGACCTCGTCGCCGGAGTCAAGAAGATCATCGTCGTGATGGAGCATAATGCCAAGGACGGCAGCCCGAAATTCATCCCGGCGTGCACGCTGCCGCTGACCGGCAAGAATGTCGTCGACATGATCATCACCGACCTCGCGGTGTTCCGCCGCGACGATCATGACAGCCCGTTCCGGCTGATCGAACTCGCACCGGGGGTGACGGTGGAGGATGTCGCGGCGAAGACGACCGCGCATTACGAGGTCGCGCTGCAACCCGCCTGACGGTGATATTGCACGCCGCGAAGGGGGCGTTAGGAGGAGTTCATGTCGACGCTCCTCCTGCCGCTGTTGCTGCTGGCGCAAACCGCCGAACCGGCCCGCGATCGCGATTGGGCCGAAACGCTGCGTGCCGACGCGCGGGCGATGCACGACAATATCGCCGCCAATCACCCGGGGCCGGTCAACGACCTCGATCCCGATTTCGGCAGGCGCAACGATGCAGCGCTTGCGAAAGCGATCGAACGGGCGGACAAAGTTCGTGACCTTCCCGGTTATTTCTATGCGCTGAAGGGCTATGCGGCCGCCTTCGACGACGGGCACCTCGGTGTCTGGCTCGCTGACACAGCGCCTGCGCTGCCCGCCGAGTGGCCCGGCTTCCTGACCGGCTTCGACGGCGACCGGCAAGTGGTGAAGACCCGCGCCGACGACGCACCCGTCCCGCTCGATGCCGCGCTCGACGGATGCGACGGCAGGGCGGCGACGACGCTTGCCGCCGACAATGTGGGCGCGTTCGAGGGCCGCTGGTTTCTCGCGTCGAGCCGGATGCTACGCGGCGGATATTTGTTCGTCGATCGACGCAATCCCTTTGTCGCGCGCCCGGCGAAATGCCGCTTCATTGTCGACGGCACGGCGCGCGATGTGACGCTGGCCTGGCGACCGATCACGCGGAACGAACTGCGTGAGCGGGTCCGCGCGAGCGGCCGGTCGACGGCCGACCCGATCGCCGCGCGCACGCTCGCCGACGACACCCGCTGGTTCACCCTGTCCGATTTCGATGGCGCACCCGATTCGGCCGCCGCCAAGGCGCTGACGCCGATGATCGCCGCGATGCGAAGCGATCGCGCCGCGATTGCCGCGGCCCCGCGCATCATTTTCGACCTGCGTGGCAATGGCGGCGGATCGTCCGACTGGCCGGCACAGATCGCCGAAATCATCTGGGGAAAGCAGCGAGTCGAGGCGCTGGCCGGATCGAGCGCGGTCGACTGGCGCGCCTCCGCCGACAATGTGAAGACGCTGTCCGACTATCGCGAAGAGTTCCGCGGCGCCGAAGGCACGTCGGCTGAAATGCTGGGATGGATCGACGCGACGGTGAACGGGGTCGCAGGCGCCCAGGCCCGCGGCGAGCAGCTGTGGCGCTTCGCCGATCCGGCGCCAACGAGAACGCCGGGTGAACCGCCGGCACCGCCCGCGGGTCCGGTCTATTTCATCACCGACGGCGCTTGCGCGTCGGCCTGTCTCGACGCCGCAGACCTCTGGAAAGCCCTCGGCGCGATCCAGGTCGGGCAGGAGACGAGCGCAGATACGCTGTATATCGACGTTCGCGTCGATCCGCTGCCAAGCGGTTTGGCAAAGGTGGCGGTACCGATGAAGGTCTATCGCGGCCGCGAACGCGGTTCTAACGAACCGCTCCGTCCCGTTCATGTCTTCGCCGGCGATATGCGCGATACGGGGGCGCTGGCCCGTTGGATCGCTGCCTTGCCGGAGAATCGGCGATAACCGCGCGTCGCATCGCGTGGGCGGGATGGCCCGGTTCATTTACGGCCGGGGGTGACGGCGGAGGATGTCGCGGCTAAGACCACGGCCAATTATGAGGTCGCAGTCTAAAAGCAAGTCCAGGAAGCCGGTTTTCACCTATCTCATCGCGATCGTCGCGCTGGGGCTTGTGGGCTGGTTTGGCATTCACGCGCTTGGCGGGAAGCACCCGCTCGCGAGCGTTCCGATCCCGATCAAGGCGCCGGAAAATTTGCCCGATACACCCGCCGAATGGCGCGGGCGGATCGATTATTCTGCGCTCGACCGGCAACTCACCGCGCTGTCGCAGCGCCCCGAAATGGCGGGGCTGGCTGTGGCGGTGGTCGAGAACGGCAAGCTCAGCTTCGTTCGCACCTATGGCGTCGCCGACAAGTCGACCGGCGCGCAGGTGACGCCGCAAACGCTGTTCCGCTGGGCGTCCGTTTCGAAAACCGCAACAGGGGCATTGGCAGCCGCCCTGGCCAAGGATGGCAAGGTCGATCTGGACCGGTCGGTCGCCAGCTGGGGGACGTCGCTGCGCCTGCCCGGCGGCGCCGAGGAAAAGATCACGGTGGGCGATCTGCTCGCTCAGCGGACCGGCCTCACCAAAAACGCCTATGACGAAAAGCTGGAGGAAGGGCAGAGCCCGCAGCTGCTACGCGCGAGCCTTGCCCTCGCGCCGCTGCAGTGTGAGCCCGGCACCTGCCACACCTATCAGAATGTCGCATTCGACACCGCGAGCGAGATCTTGGGCAAGGCGGCGAACGAGCTGTTCGCCGACGCGGTCGAGGACCGGTTTTTCCGCCCGCTCGGCATGGTCAGCGCGGGCTATGGGAAGGATTGGCTGACGAGCGCGAAAGACTGGGCAAAACCGCACCGCGGCGCGCAGGTGCGCCCGATCAAGGAAGCCTATTGGCGCGTTCCCGCCGCCGCGGGGGTCGAAAGCGATATCGTCGACTTCGCGACATGGATGCAGGCGATGATGGGCAAGCGCCCTGATGTGCTGCCGGGCGAGGTGCTGCAGATTGCGCATCGCCCGCGCGTCGGCACGGGGCGGCTCTATGGCGGCACCTTGCGGGCGGCCACGGGCGAAGCGGGCTATGGCCTAGGCTGGCGGAGCTTCACCTATGCCGGCGGCCGGCTCGAAGGCCATTCGGGTGCGGTCGAGGGCTATCGCGCGACGATGATTTTCGAACCGGCGACGCAGACGGGCGTCGTCGCGCTGTGGAACAGCGATTGGGGATTTCCCTTCCGCATCCCGTTCACGGTGATCGACAGCTATCACAAGCGCGACGACGCAGGGTGGCTCGACCTCAGCGAGCTACCGCAACCGGCGGGCGGTGCAGCGGCGACCAGTCCGGTCGTGGCAAATCCGAAGGGCTAACCGCCTTTCCCCTTGTCCGCCGCCTGTGTATGAGGCGCGCGTAGACTGCCGGGAGGAGATATAAAGATGCGCGTGCTGCTGACCGGATCGTCGGGTTGGTTGGGGCGCTATCTCGCTCCCCTGCTCGCCCAAAACGGGCATGAGGTCATCGGGCTCGACGTCGTTCGCGGCGCGCATACGCAGGTGATCGGGACCGTCGCCGACCGCGCGTTGATCGACCGGACGATGGGCGAGCATGGCATCGAGGCCATCATTCATGGCGGCGCGCTGCACAAGCCCGACATCATACGCTATCCGCGCCAGGCCTTCATCGACGTCAATGTCAGCGGGACGCTGAACCTGATCGAGGCCGCGGTTGCGGCAGGCAACGACCGCTTTCTCTTCACCTCGACGACTTCGCTGATGGTACGTTCCGATGTGCGCGAGGGCGCCGGGAAAGCGGGCGCATGGTGGATGGATGAGAATTTCGGCCCGATCGAGCCGCGCAACATCTATGGCATCACCAAACTCGCCGCCGAACAGGCGTGTCGGCTGGTGCACCGCGAACATGGCATCGCGGTAGCGATTCTGCGTACCGGGCGCTTCTTTCCCGAGGATGACGACACGCATGCCGTGCCGAGCGGTCCGAACCTAAAGGCGAATGAATTGCTCAACCGCCGCCTGACGGTCCAGGATGCCGCCGCCGCGCATCTCGCTGCGCTCGAGGCCGCGCCGCAGATCGGTTGCGACACCTTCATCCTCTCGGCCCCGCCGCCTTTCGCGCGCGAAGACGCTGAGGAGCTCGCCCGCGACGCACGCGCTGTCATCGCGCGCCGCCACCCCGACGCCGCAGAGCTTTATGCCGCCAGGGGCTGGGTACTCCCTGAAACGATCGACCGCGTCTATGACCCGTCGCGCGCCGAACGCCGCTTCGGCTGGCGCGCGCAGAGCGACTTCGGCAGCGTGCTCGCCGCGCTGCGAACGGGCACCGACCTGCCCTTCGCGCACGACCCCAACTATACCTCGCCCATCATCGCACAGGAGCGCCAGGCATGTATGTGCTGATCACCGCCAATCGCAATTATTCGAGCTGGTCGCTGCGGCCGTGGACGCTTATGCGCGCGCTCGGCATCGCGTTTGAGGACCAGGTCGAGCCGTTCAGCAACCCGATCAACTATGACGAGTTTCGCAGTTTTTCGCCGACTGGACAGGTGCCCGCGCTGCTCGACGAAGGGCGGACGGTTTATGATTCGCTGGGCATCACGCTCTACCTTGCCGACCGGCATGAGGGGGTGTGGCCGACCGATCCCGATGCGCGCGCTTGGGCGCAGTGCGCCGCGGCGGAAATGCACAGTGGATTTTCGGCGCTCCGCAACGATTGCACGATGAACGTCGGCGTTCGCGTGACGCCGAAACCGCCGTCGGGCGCGCTCCGGCTCGACGTCGCGCGCATCCGCGAATTGTTCGCCGAGGGCCTGTCGCGCTTCGGCGGCCCTTTCCTCGCCGGCGACCGCTTTACCGCGGTCGATGCCTTCTTTGCCCCCGTCGCCTTCCGCATCCGCACCTATGGCCTCGACGTCGGCGTCGGGCAGGCGTGGGTCGACCATATGCTCGCGCATCCCGCGATGCAGGACTGGGAACGGCAGGCGCTCGCCGAAAGCTGGCGCGAGGAAAGCCATGAAGCGGAGTTGATGGCAGCGGGCGCGATTACCGCCGACTATCGCACCGCCTAGTCGGCCAGCGCCTCGCGAACCACCGCGACTCCGGATTCGCGCTGCATCTTCAGCTCTGCCTTCAGCTTCGCGGGATCGCGCGCGAAGACGAAGCCGAAGCTGACCCCGCCCTCCTTGCCGATCGTCGCGTGGTGAAGCTTGTGCGCCTGCACCAGCCGCTTCGCATAGCCGCGCCGCGGCACCCAGCGAAAATAGCGCTGATGGACGAGCCCGTCGTGCACCAGCGTGTAGATGATGCCGTAGAAGAGGATACCGAGACCAATCCACGTCCCCGGCTCCCACGCATCGTTACCCATGATCATCGGACTGCCGATAACGAACATCGAAATGCTCATCGCGGCGCCGACCAAGCCAAACAGGTCGTTCTTTTCGAGCATTTTATCATGCGGCTCATGATGGTCGCGGTGCCAAGCCCAGCCGAAGCCGTGCATGATATATTTGTGGCTGGCCCAAGCGACCAACTCCATCGCCACGACGGTGGCGAGGATGAGCGCGATGATAGCGAGCGTCGACATGGCCCCTATATACTCGATCAGGCGCGACCGAAAATTGCGTTTTTGATCGCCACTCGCTTGCATTGTTATGCCACAGGCTTAAGTGAACCGCATGACTCGGACCCGCACCCTTTATGAGAAAATCTGGGACGCGCACGTCGTCGAACAGCGCCCCGATGGTACCGCTCTGATCTTCATCGACCGTCACCTTGTCCATGAAGTCACCAGCCCGCAAGCCTTTGCGGGGCTTCGCGCGAACGGACGCACGGTGCGCCGCCCCGACCTGACGCTCGCGGTGCCCGACCACAATGTGCAGACGACCGCGCGGCTCGACACGAACGGCCACAAGTTGCCGATCGCCGACCCCGAAAGCGCGGCTCAATTGGCGGCGCTCGAAAAGAATGCCCCTGAATTCGGTATCCGCTACATCGACGCCGTCGCGCCCGAGCAGGGCATCGTCCATGTCGTCGGCCCCGAGCAGGGCTTTTCGCTGCCCGGCGCGACGATCGTCTGCGGCGACAGCCACACCGCCTGCCACGGCGGCATCGGCGCGCTCGCTTTCGGCATCGGGACGAGCGAGGTCGAGCATGTGCTCGCGACGCAGACGCTGCTGCTCCAGCCGTCGAAGACGATGGAAGTGCGCGTCGAGGGCGACGTCGGTCCCGGCGTGTCGGCGAAGGACATCATCCTCCACATTACCGGCGTCATCGGCGCCGCGGGCGGCACCGGCCATGTCATCGAATATACCGGCAGCGCGATCCGTGCGCTGTCGGTCGAGGGCCGCCTGACGGTCAGCAATATGGCGATCGAGGGCGGCGCGCGCGCCGGCCTGATCGCGCCCGACGAGACGACCTTCGCGTACCTCAAGGGCCGCCCCTATGCGCCGAAGGGCACCGACTGGGACGCCGCGGTCGCTTACTGGAAAAGCCTCGCGACCGATCCGGGCGCGACATACGACAAGACCGTCGTTATCGACGCCGCCAATATCGCGCCGAGCGTGACATGGGGCACCAGCCCCGAGGATGTCGTGCCGATCACAGGCGTCGTGCCCGATCCGGCAAGCTTCGCCGACCCGTCGAAGCAGACGGCAGCGGCCAAGTCGCTTGCCTATATGGGCCTCGAACCCGGCACGCACATGCAGGACGTCGAAATCGAAAATATCTTCATCGGCAGCTGCACCAACAGCCGCATCGAGGATCTGCGCGCCGCCGCGGCGGTGATCAAGGGCCGGCACAAGGCCGATAATGTCAAATGGGCGATCGTCGTCCCCGGTTCGGGGCTGGTGAAGGCGCAGGCCGAGGCCGAGGGGCTCGACCGCATCTTTACTGACGCCGGGCTCGAATGGCGCGAGCCCGGCTGTTCGGCATGCCTTGCGATGAACCCCGACAAAGTGCCCGCCGGCGAACGCTGCGCCTCGACGAGCAACCGCAATTTCGTCGGCCGCCAAGGCCCGGGCGCGCGCACGCACCTCGTCAGCCCCGCGATGGCGGCGGCGGCAGCGGTCACGGGCAAGCTCACCGACGTGCGGGAGCTGATGGTATGACCCCGATCGAGAAAGTCGAAGGCCGCGCGATTCCGTTCGGGCTGAAGAATGTCGACACCGACGTCATCATCCCCGCGCACTGGCTGAAGACCACGACGCGCGAGGGCATGGGGCGCGGCGCGTTTGAATCGCTGCGCGCCGATCCCGACAACCTGTTCGACAGCGCCGAATATAAAGGCGCCCCGATCCTGATCGCAGGCGACAATTTCGGCTGTGGTTCGAGCCGCGAGCATGCAGCTTGGGCGCTTGGCGACCTCGGCATCCGCGTCGTTATCGCGCCCTCTTACTCGGACATTTTCTCGGGCAATGCGGTGAAGAACGGCATCTTGCCCGTCGTGTTGCCGCAAGCGGCGATCGACCGGCTGATGGAGGTCGCGGCGACTGATCCGGTGCATGTCGACCTCGACACCCAGACTGTAACGACGCCCTTTCAGGACCGCTTCACCTTCGAGATCGATCCGTTCCGCAAGATGTGCCTGCTCGGCGGGCTCGACGAGATTTCGCTGACTGAAAAGAGCGATGCGGCGATCGGCGCTTATGAGACAAAGCTCGATGCCGAACGTCCGTGGATGCGCCCGGCGGCATAAGGCTCACCAAACACCATAAGAGGAGAAGATGATGAAGGCTCTCTTGTCGACCGCAACTGGCGGCCCCGAAACGCTCACGCTCGGCGAGCTACCGCGCCCGACCGCGGGCAAGGGCCAGATCGTGATCGATGTGAAAGCCTGCGCCGTCAACTTCCCCGACGTGCTGATCATCGAGGATAAATATCAGTTCCGCCCCGAACGCCCCTTCGCCCCCGGTGGCGAAGTCGCGGGGCTGGTCGCCGAGGTTGGCGAAGGCGTCACCGAGTTCAAGGTCGGCGACCGCGTGATCGCGGGCTGCGGCAACGGCGGAATGTCTGAAGCCGTCGCGGTGTCGGTGCACAATGTCTATCACCTGCCCGACGGGCACGACTTCGCCGAGGGCGCCTCGCTGCTGATGACCTATGGCACCAGCATCCATGCGCTCGTCGATCGCGGCCATATCGGCGAAGGCGACACGTTGCTCGTCCTCGGCGCGTCGGGCGGCGTCGGCATCGCGGCGGTCGAGCTGGGCAAGGCGTTCGGCGCACGCGTCGTCGCGGGCGTGTCGAGCGAAGCAAAGGCCGAGATCGCGCGTCAGGCCGGCGCGGACGAGGTCGTCGTCTATGGCTACCAGCCGTTCGACAAGGATGCGTCGAAGGCGCTCGCCGAAAAGTTTAAAGCGGCGGTCGGCCCGAACGGCGCCAATGTCATTTATGACGCGGTCGGCGGCGATTATGCCGAGCCGGCGCTGCGCTCGATCGCATGGGAAGGCCGCTATCTCGTTGTCGGCTTCCCCGCGGGCATCCCGCGCCTGCCGCTCAACCTGACGCTGCTCAAGAGCTGCGACGTCGCGGGCGTGTTCTGGGGCGCGTTCGTGATGCGCGAACCGGCGCGCAACCGCGCCAATATCGCGCGGCTGTTCCAGCTATGGGAGCAGGGCAAGATCAAGCCGCGCGTCACCGAAAGCTTTGCCCTCGAAGACGGTGGCAAGGCGATCGCCAAGCTTGGCGACCGCAGCGCGGTCGGAAAGCTGGTCGTCACCATCTGAAATATCGGCCCGATCCCGCGCTGACCGCAGCCTTGCGCGCGCTTGCCGCGTCGGGGCGGATTACGGTGCGGGTGACGCCCGGCGCCAGCCGCGATGCGGTGACGATCGATGGCAACACCGTGCATCTCCGCGTCACCGCGCCGCCCTCCGACGGCGCGGCGAACGATGCGGTGCTGCGCCTGCTCGCCGCGGCATTGGGCCGCCCGCCGCGCGACCTGACATTGCTCCGCGGCGCCTCCGCCCGGATAAAGCTGATCGGGGTTACGCCAAATTGATCGTGCCGGGTTAACCAATTGGCAGGGGCTGGACGCTATATCCTTAAGCAGGACTAGCTGGGCCAAGGTGGATCAATGGCGACTCGCCGATCAACACGCGAAGAAGGTAACGCGAGCATCGCGAATATTTCGCGTACCCGCCGCGCGCAGCTCGTTGCCGAGTTCGAAGGTGAGCTGGGCATCGACTACAAGGCGCGTGCCAAGGCGGCCGAGGCCGAGCGCCGCTGGATCGCCCGCAAGACCTTCATCGTCTGGACGATCGCGCTGATGTTTTTTGCCATCGCGTGCCAGAAGCTGTGGATCATGGGCAACGACGTCGATGTGCCCTTTTCCGACCTGAATCCAGTCCGGGACCTGTTCGGCGACGAGTGACCTCCCGGCTTTCACCGGGATGACCAACAACCTCAGTAAACGCGTGCCTTCGGCTTGATATATTCGACGTCGTCGGACAGCGTATATTCGTGGACCGGGCGATAATCGAGGCGTACGCCGCCGCCCTTGCCGCCCCAGCCGTCGAACCAGCTGATCGTGTGCTTCATCCAGTTCGCGTCGTCGCGGTTCGGGAAATCCTCGTGCGCGTGGGCGCCGCGGCTTTCCTTGCGATTGAACGCCGAATGCATCGTCACGGTCGCCTGCGAAATCAGGTTGTCGAGCTCGAGCGTTTCGATGAGGTCGGTGTTCCAGATCAGGCTGCGGTCGGTGACATGGATGTCGTTCATCCGCTGATAGGTCTTGGTCAGCTTTTCCTTGCCCTCGGCCATCAGCTCGTCGGTGCGGAACACCGCCGCATGTGCCGACATCGCGCGCTGCATTTCGAGGCGGATTTCGGCGGTCGGCGATCCGCCATTGGCATTGCGGAAATGATCGAGGCGGCCGAGCGCAAGATCGGCGCTGTCCTTGGGCAGCGGCTGCTGCGCGGCGCCGGGCTTCAGGATTTCCTTGAGGCGATGGCCGGTCGCGCGGCCGAAGACGACGAGGTCGATCAGGCTGTTCGAGCCGAGGCGGTTCGCGCCGTGGACCGACACGCACGCGGCTTCGCCGACCGCGAACAGGCCGGGGACGACAGTGTCGGGGCCGTCCTTGCCCAGGGTCACGACTTCGCCATGATAGTTACAGGGGATGCCGCCCATATTGTAATGGACCGTCGGCACGACGGGCAACGGCTGGCGCGTCAGGTCGACGCCCGCAAACACCTTGCCGCTTTCGGTGATGCCCGGAAGCCGTTCGTGCAGCACCGCGGGATCGATATGATCGAGGTGCAGGAAGATATGATCCTTGTGCGGGCCGACGCCGCGGCCTTCGCGGATTTCGAGCGCCATCGAGCGCGACACCACGTCGCGCGATGCCAGATCCTTCGCCGAGGGGGCATAGCGTTCCATGAACCGCTCGCCCTCGGAGTTGGTGAGGTACCCGCCCTCGCCGCGCGCACCTTCGGTGATGAGGACGCCCGCGCCATAAATGCCGGTCGGGTGGAACTGGACGAATTCCATATCCTGCAAAGGCAGGCCAGCGCGTAGAACCATGCCACCGCCGTCTCCGGTGCAGGTGTGCGCCGAGGTCGCGGTGAAATAGCTGCGGCCATAACCGCCGGTCGCGAGCACGACCGCCTGGCTGCGGAAGCGGTGGATGCTGCCATCCTCGAGGCACATCGCGATGACGCCGCGGCAGGCGCCGTCTTCCATGATCAGGTCGAGCGCGAAATATTCGACAAAGAAGTCGGCGTCATATTTCAGCGACTGCTGATAAAGCGCGTGGAGCATCGCATGGCCGGTGCGGTCGGCCGCCGCGGCGGTGCGCTGGACCGGCGGGCCTTCGCCCATATTCTGCATATGGCCGCCGAACGGACGCTGGTATATCGTGCCGTCCTGATTGCGGCTGAACGGCACGCCAGCGTGCTCGAGTTCGTAAACCGCGTTCGGTGCCTCGCGCACCATATATTCGATCGCGTCCTGATCGCCGAGCCAGTCGGAACCCTTGACGGTGTCGTACATATGCCATTGCCAATGGTCGGGCGAATTGTTGCCGAGCGAGGCGGCGATGCCGCCCTGTGCCGCGACGGTGTGGCTGCGCGTCGGGAACACTTTGGTGATACAGGCGGTCTTGAGCCCCGCCTCGGCGCTGCCCATCGTGGCGCGCAGGCCCGACCCGCCGGCGCCGACGACGACGGTATCATAGATATGGTCGATGATCTTGTAGGCTTCGGTCATGTCACATGCCCCCCGGGGCGATCCCGGCGGCGGGCGCCAGCGCGATGCGGATGATCGCGAAAATGCCGTAAGCGGCGCCGCCGATCGCGTAGAAGTTGAGAAGGACGAGCGACAGAATCTTCGTCGCCTCGCCGTGGACATAATCCTCGATCATCACCTGCAGCCCGAGGCGCAGGTGCCAGAAGACGTTTGCGGTCATCAGGATCAGCGCGAGCGCGACCGTCGGGTTCGACGCCCAGCGCAGCACCGCGGCATGATCGCCGAGCGGCAGGCGGAACATCGAGACGACGAACCACGTGACGAGCAGGATGTTGGCGAGCGCGGTCAGGCGCTGCTGGATCCAGTGGTGCGAACCATGGTGCGACGAGCCGAGCCCGCGCACACGGCCGAGACGCGTTCCGTTACCCATGGAGCGTCTCCGCAAAAACATAGAGCCAGACCGCAGCGGTCGCGGTGATCGAGCCGAGGAAAACAAGCACCGAGAAGAGCTTGTTCGTCTTCAGCTCATACCCCGCACCGGTGTCGAGCACGAAGTGGCGCAGGCCCGAAAAGAGATGCTGGAAGAAGGCCCAGGTCAGCCCGATCAGCACGACCTTGCCCAAGATATTGGTAATCTGGTGCAGCGTGCCGATTTCCGGGCTGGGATCGTGCCACACGCAGGCGAGGAATGCCGCATAGGCTTCCGGACCCGCGGCGAGCGCGCCGAGCCACCAGAGGAACATCAGCCCGCCGACGATCGCGAGACCGTCGCCGCTGACGCGGTGAAAGATGGAGACCGCCATCGCGGGGGTCCATTTATACACCTGCAAATGCGGGGAGCGCGGACGCGCGCTCGGTTGATTGCCAGCCATATCAGCCCTGTCCTGACTCTAAACGGTCGATGCGGTGCCGGTAATCCTTCCCGCCGCGATATGCAATTGCTTAGGAGCATAGGGGAAGGAATTGGGAGGAGTGTTCGCTATCCGCGCAGAAAAAGGGCGGCACGCGGCCGCCCTTTGGGGTCCCGGATCAAATCCGGGATGACGCATCGCCATTCCGTTCAGCGTTGCTGAACGGTTCGATGCGTCACTTGATCTTGCCGCGGTTCGCGTAGAGCAACGCGGCGATCACAGCTGCCGAACCGATACCGAGACCCGCGGCAGCCGCGGTTTTCCAGCCGCGCTTGCCGTTTTCGCCCTTGGCCGCGTCCTTGTCGGCGGCTTCGGCGGCGTCGGCGGCTTCCTTTTGCTGCTGCCGCTCGCGCGCGGCGCGCAGCACTTCATTTTCTTCCTGTTCGTCGTCGTGCGGCGGCGGAGGGGGCGCTTGGTCGGTCATCGTCTCTCTTATGTCCTTGTTGTCAGGCGAGTGCCTGCTCCACAGGCACATAATCGGTTCCGATCGCTTCGGCTACGGCTTCGAACGTCACCTTACCATTCCAAACGTTCAAACCCTGCGCAAGATGCACGTCGCGTTTCAACGCTTCTTTCCACCCCAGATCGGCGATGCGTAGCGCGTGCGGCAGCGTGACATTATTGAGCGCATAGGTGCTGGTGCGCGCGACCGCGCCGGGCATGTTGGCGACGGCGTAATGGACGATGCCGTCGACGACATAGGTCGGATCGGCGTGCGTCGTCGCATGGCTGGTTTCGAAACAACCGCCCTGGTCGATCGCGACGTCGACGAGCACCGAACCCGGACGCATCGTGCCGAGCATTTCGCGCGTGACGAGCTTCGGCGCCTCGGCACCGGGAATCAGCACCGCGCCGATGACGAGATCGGCTTCGGCGACGCATTCGGCGAGGTTCGCGCGGTTCGAGAAGCGCGTCTTGGCACGCGCCTCGAAGAAAGTGCCGACGCGTTCGAGCACTTCGGGGTCGCGGTCGAGGATCGTGACGTCGGCACCGAGGCCCGCTGCCATCTGTGCCGCGTTAAAGCCGACGACGCCGCCGCCGATCACGCAGATCTTGCCCGGCGCGACGCCGGGAACGCCGCCCAAGAGCACGCCGCGGCCGCCGTGCGCCTTTTCAAGCGCGGTCGCGCCGGCCTGGATCGACATGCGGCCCGCGACCTGGCTCATCGGCTTGAGCAGCGGAAGGCCGCCATGCGGGCTGGTGACGGTTTCATAGGCGATGCAGACTGCGCCCGAAGCCATCAGGTCGCGCGTCTGGTCGGGATCGGGCGCAAGGTGGAGGTAGGTATAGAGGATCTGGCCGGGGCGCAGCATCGCGCGCTCGACGGGCTGCGGCTCCTTGACCTTCACGACCATTTCGCAAGTGGCGAAAATCTCTTCGGCACTCTGGACGATCTCGGCGCCCGCCTCGACATAATAGCGGTCGTGCGCGCCAATGCCTTCGCCCGCGCCGGTCTGCACCAGCACGCGGTGGCCGTGGACGACGAGCTCGCGCGCGCTTTCGGGGGTCAGGCCGACGCGATATTCGTGGTTCTTGATTTCCTTGGGGGTGCCGATGATCATGGTCGCTCTCCGAATATTAGGTGTCATCGGCGATCGACTATGGTCGCCGAAAACTTGTCGGCGCTTTTAGCAGAAATGTCCCGCGAGGTGCTTGCATATCCTGCGCCAATTCGTATCAACCTTGCACGATTTTTGCGTGAATTTGGCCAAGGACGCACAATGATTGACCGGATCGACGTGAAGTTGCTCGAATTGCTGCAACGCGGCGGGCCACGCCCCGCCGCCGAACTGGGCGAAATCGTCGGCCTGTCCGCGTCAGCGTGTCATCGGCGCATCCGCGCGCTCGAGGCCGCGGGGATCATCACCGGCTATACCGCGCGGCTGAACCCCGAAAGCATCGGGCTCGGACTCGACGTGTTCGTCGACATCAGCCTGACATCGCAGAGCGAAGAGGCACTGACCGCGTTCGAAAGCGCGGTGAAGAGCTTTGACGAGATCCTCGAATGCCAGCTGCTGTCGGGCGCGTCCGATTACCGCCTCCGCGTCGCGGCGCGCAACGTCGCCGATTTCGACCGGCTACACCGCCACTGCCTATCACGCTTGCCGGGCGTCGCGGCGATGCACAGCGCCTTTGCGCTGCGCACGATCAAGGCGTTCGAAGGCTATCCGGTGCCTGCTGCGGGTTAACGACGAATTTACCAGTTGGGACGCATATCTCGTTCACCAGTTTAGCAGACGCATGCGGGCGGAGATCCTTGGCGTCATCGGGATCGATCGGGGAAGCAGGATCATGGTGAAGGAAAATCCCATTCATAAGCAGCAAATCGACCCGATTCTGATGGCCGAGCGCTTTCCCTATTATGACCTCGACGGCCAGCTGGCCGCCGACGCCGCCGAAATCTATGGCATCATCGCCGGGCGCGAAGAGCATATCGCGCGCGCCTATTGGCAGACGTTCAACGCGCTACCGAGCATCGAGCGCAAGGTCGAGGGCGAGCTGTTCGAATCCTATGTCCAGGGCAGCGCGCGCCACACTGCGGCCAAATATCGCGATGCGGCGGGACAGGAGGTCGCGACGATCGCCTGCCAGAACACGCATATGGCGCGGCGCGTGAAGCTGCCGCTTGCCTCGGTGATGTCGTGCATCGCCGAAAGCCTGCGCCTGACGATCGAGTTCGTGATCGACGCGACCGCCGGCGACACCGCGCGCCAGACGCGGCTGACCGCGGCGATCAACCGCCTGTCGCTGCTCGAATTCGACATCATGCAGCGCTATGCGACCAAGCTCGACCGCGCGGTGATTTCGGGCGAGCGCCAGACGCTCGCGGGCGATTTCGATCGCTCGATCGCCTCGCTGGTGCAGGACACCGACGGGGTGCGCGACCAGCTCGCGAAGCAGGCCGCCTCGGCCGACCAGGCAGCGAAGGGCATGATCGCGAAAACGAGCGAAGTCGCCGCGGCGTCCGAACAATCGGCGATGGCGATGCGCGAAGCGGCATCGACCGCCGCGGGGCTGATCCGCGCGATCGAGGATGCGCGCAGCGAAGTCGAAGCCTCCGCAAGCGTCGCGACGCGCGCGTCCGAACAGGCGGGCGAAGCGGTCGCGATGTCCGAAGCGCTGTCGCACCACGCCGAATCAATCGAATCCATCTTGGGGCTGATCCGCGAGATCGCGGGCCAGACCAACCTCCTCGCATTGAACGCCACCATCGAAGCCGCACGCGCGGGCGAATCGGGACGCGGCTTTGCCGTGGTTGCGCAGGAGGTGAAGAGCCTCGCCAACGAAACCGCGCGCGCGACCGACGATATCGCGGGCAAGATCACCGCGATCCAGCAGGCGACGCGCGGATCGGTCAACGCCAACCAGTCGATCCAGGCGACGATCGTCGAAGTGCAGAATTCGGCGCAGCGCATCCGCGACGCGATGGACGCGCAGGCGCAGACGGTCACCTCGATCACCGCGGCGGTCGACGAAACCGCGCTGGCCGCCGACAGCATGTCGTCGACGATCGCTAGCATCCGCAACGATTCGGGCATGGTCGCGAGCGAGATCAGCGTGCTGAGCCAGGAATTCGCCAAGATGGGCGGGCGGTTGCAGCAGCTGGAGCAGGCCGCGAGCGAGTTCAGCCGCCGGGTGGCGTAAACAGCCGCGTCCCCCGCTTGGCAAGCCCTGCCCCGCTGCCTAAGGCGTGGGTATGAGCACGCATATCCTGATCACCGGCGCGAGCCGTGGCATCGGCGCCGCGATCGCCGAGGCGCTGACCACCGATGCGACCAAGGTTGTCGCGCTGTCGAGCGCCGACGGAGATCTGTCCGACCCAGCGACGCCCGACAAGTTGTGGCAGGCGAGCCTCGATCGGCTCGGCGGCCGCGTCGACGTGCTGGTCAATAATGCCGGGGTGTTCGAGGCCAACCCGCTGGACGACGACGACGCGGAGTGGCTCGCGAGCTGGAACCGCACGATGCAGGTCAATCTGACCGCGAGCGCGCAGCTCTGCCGCCATGCGGTGCTACACTGGCAGCAACGCAAGTCCGCAGGCCGCATCGTCAATATCGCGAGCCGCGCGGCCTATCGCGGCGACAGCCCCGCGCACTGGCATTATGCCGCGTCGAAATCGGGCATGGTCGCGATGACCAAGACGATCGCGCGCGCCTATGCCAGGGACGGCATTCTTGCCTTTGCGATCTGCCCGGGCTTCACAATGACCGGGATGGCCGACGACTATCTGGCAAGCCGCGGCGGTAACAAATTGCTCGCCGACATTCCGCTCGGCCGCGTCGCAATGCCCAATGAGGTCGGCGAAATGGCGCGCTGGTGCGCACTCGACGCGCCCGCGTCGATGACCGGCGCGGTGCTCGATGTGAATGGCGCGAGCTACGTCCGCTAAGATGAGCTGGATCGTCTCCCTCCCCTGCATCCGCGAAGAAGCCGAGGCGCTGTCGGGCGAGATTCCCGAACTCGATGCGCTGCCCGAGGCGCCCGTCGTGGTGACGCGCGAGATCGACGAGGACGCCGGCGAGTGGCAGCTCGACGCCTATATGGACGACAAGCCCGGCGCAGCGCTGCTGAAGCTGCTGCAATCGTTCGTGCCGAGCGCGAAGGGCAAAAAGCCCGTCGTCGCGGAGCTGCCCGAAGAGGATTGGGTCACGCTGTCGCAACAGGGACTCGAACCCGTGCAGGCGGGGCGCTTTTTCGTCCACACGAGCAGCTATGCCGACCGCGTACCCGCCGGCAGCACGCCGTTCCTGATCGACGCGAGTCAGGCGTTCGGCACCGGCGGACACGATACGACCGCGGGCTGCCTGTCGATGCTCGACCGGCTGGCGCGGCAGGGCGCGAGCCCGCGCAATATTGCCGACATCGGTACTGGCACCGGGCTGCTCGCGTTCGCCGCGATGGCGCTGTGGCCGCGCGCGAAGGCGATCGCGTCGGACATCGACCCCGCGAGCATTTTTGTGACGCGTGACAATGCCGGGATCAACAATGTGCCGTTGGGTCGCGGCGGCGGGCGGCTCGCACTCGCGGTCGCGCCGGGGTCCAATCACCCGTCAATCAAGCACCGTGCGCCTTATGATCTGGTGATCGCGAACATTCTGGCAGGCCCGCTGATCACGCTCGCTCCCGATATCGCCGCCGCGACCGCGCCGGGGGGTCATGCGATCCTCGCGGGGTTGATCGCGCGCCAGATGGAACCGGTGCTCGCCGCCTATCGCGCGCAGGGTTTCCGCCTCGCCGCGCGCGGCGGCAGCGCCGAATGGCCGTGCCTGTTGCTGATCAAGCGCCGCCGTTATGGCTGGCGCCGCAAGGAACGCGCGTTCCACCGCGCGAGCCCGTCGGACGCCAGTTTCGGGAGCTGGTAGGCTTAGGCTTTCGCCGTCGCATAGTCCTGCGTGCCGCGCGTGATCACTTCATCCTCCGGCAGGAAGTCGGCGATCGGGATCGCCGGCAGCGCGGCGTTTTTCGCATAGAGCGGTGCGAAATCGGTGTTCACCGTCGTGTCGAGCAGCTGGTCGAGGCTGTCGATGACGAAATAATTCTGCTGAAAATCGTCGATCCGGTAATCGGTGCGCATCACGCGCGCGAGGTCGAAACCGATGCGGTTTGGGCTGTCCGAATCGAGCGCGAAGACGCTTTCGGCAAAGGAAGAGACGATGCCCGCGCCATAGATGCGCAGGCCGCCAGCCTCGCGGATCAGCCCGAATTCGACGGTGTACCAGTAGAGCCGCGCAAGCTGCTTGAGCGCGTCGAACTTCAGGCTGCGCAGGCCGCCTTCGCCATAGGCAACCATATAATCGGCGAACACCGGGTCGGCGAGCATCGGGACATGGCCGAAGACGTCGTGGAAGACGTCGGGTTCCTGCAGATAATCGAGCTGTTCGGGCGTGCGGATGAAATTGCCTGCGGGAAAGCGGCGGTTTGCGAGATGGTCGAAAAACACATCGTCGGGAACGAGCCCCGGCACCGCAATCACCTGCCACCCCGTCGCGGCCATCAGCCGCGCGTTGAGCTCGCGATAATCGGGGATACCCGGCTTTTCGAGGCGCAGCACATCGATTCCGCGTAGAAAGGCGTCGGCGGCGCGGCCGGGCAGCATGTCGGACTGGCGCGCGAACAGGCGATCCCACATCGCATGCTCGTCGGCGGTGAAGGCGTCCCAATTTTGCGAAATCGTCCAGTCGGCCGCAGCGCCCGGCGGCGGCGTGTCATGGACGTGGGTAAACTGGCTTTCCATACGACCGCTTCTATCATCAAAATGGTTTCAAGTGAAACTTTATTCGCCGATCGCCACCACTTGCGTTGCGAGCCGGTCGACCTCGGCGCGGTCGTGGCTGACATAGAGGATCGGCAGTTTGAGCTCGTCGCGAATCCGCTCGATTACCGTCATGATATCACCGCGCCGCGCCGCGTCGAGCGAGGACAAGGGTTCGTCCATCAGCAAGATTTCGGGACCCGCGAGCAAGGCGCGGCCGATCGCGACGCGCTGCGCCTCGCCCCCCGAAAGACTGTGCGGCCAGCGATCGAGCAGATGGCCGATGCCGAGGAAGGCGACGGCCTCGTCGACGCTCATCCAGCGGTTCGCTTGTGGCGCGAGATCGTGGCCGTAGGTGAGGTTCGCGCGCACGCGGCGGTGTGGGAACAGCCGGCCGTCCTGAAACACATAACCGACACGACGCGCCTCGGGCGGCAGGTCGACGGCCCCGTCGAACAAGGTCCGCTCGCCGATGCGGATATGGCCGCGGTCGGGTTTGAGCAGCCCGGCGACCATATTGAGGATGCTCGTCTTGCCCGCGCCCGACGGGCCGAACAGCGCGGTGAGGCCCGGCCCCGCGGTGAAGCGCGCGGCGATCGTCCGGTCGCCGAGCCGCTTCGCGACGTCGATATCAATCGCCATGCCGTTGCCTGTCGCCATAGGTGCGCCGTACGAGCCATTCGGAGAGGACCAGTGCGCCGAGCGAGAGCGCGACCGAGAGCAGCGCGAGGCGCGTCACCATCGCTTCGCCGCCCGGCACCTGCAGCGCCGAATAGATGGCGAGCGGCAGCGTGCGCGTCTCGCCGGGAATGTTCGACACGAAGGTGATCGTCGCGCCGAACTCGCCGATCGAACGCGCGAAGCCGAGGACGAGCGCGGCGAGCACCCCAGGCAGCGCGAGCGGCAGGCTGATCGTCCAGAAACTGTGCCAGGGTGTAGCGCCGAGCGTTCGCGCCGCGCCCTCGAGCCGCCGGTCGATCCCCTCGATCGACAGCCGCATCGCGCGCACCATCAGCGGCAGCGCCATGATCGCGGCGGCGAGCGCGGCGCCGGTCCAGCGGAACATCAGGCTGACCCCGAACCAGCTTTCGAGCCAGCGACCGACGGGACCGAACGGGCCGAAAGCAATCAGGAGGAGCCAGCCGGTGACGACGGGCGGCAGGACGAGCGGCAGATGGACGAGCGCATCAAGGACGACGCGGCCGGGAAAGCGATAGCGCGCGAGCAGCCATGCGAGAGCAAAGGCAATGGGAAGCGTGGCGAGCACCGCGACGCCGCCGACCTTCAACGACAGCGCGACGATCCCCCACTCTTCGGCCGAGAGCATCAGGGGTTCGAAAACCCGTGGCGCGCGAAGATCGCGCGGCCCTGTTTCGACAGGAGGAAGGCGCGGAAGCCCGTTGCATCCCTGTGCCGCGAGGCTTTCAGCAGCGCGACCGGATAGCGGATCGGCGGATGGCTCGATGCCGGGAAGACGCCGACGACGCGCACCGCCTTCGACGCGCGCGCGTCGGTTGCATAGACGATGCCGAGCGGCGCCGCGCCGCGTTCGACAAGCGCCATCGCGGCGCGGACATTTTCGGCGGGCGCAACCTTGGCGGCGACGCCGGCCCAGACGCCGAGATGCGTGAGCGCGGCCTTCGCATATTTGCCCGCGGGCACCGCGTCGGGATCGGCCAGCGCAAGACGGCCCGTGCCGAGCGCCTTGGTGAGCGCGAAGCCGCGTGCGGGGGTCAGGCGGACCTTGCTGGCGGCGGGCGCGATCAGCACGAGGCGATTGCCGAGCAAGGTCGTGCGCGTGCCGGCGCGGAGGAGCCCGGCTTTGGCCACCGCGTCCATCCATTCCTCATCGGCCGAGAGGAACAGGTCGGCGGGGGCGCCCGCGATTACCTGCCGCGCGAGCGCCGACGAGGCGGCGAACGAGAGCACGGGTTTGGCGTGGCCCCTTGCCGCCCAGACATTGGCGGCCTCGGTCAGCGATTCCTGCAGGCTGGCCGCCGCGAGCACGACCGGGCCGCGCTCCTGCGCTATCGCGGCGGGGGCGAGGAGCAGCGCAATGAGCGCGACGAACAGGTGGAGGACGCGGGTCATGTGCAACCTATAGGCGCGCCGGGGCCTTTGTCGCAACGCCAAGCCAGCGTGCGGTTCGCGGGAGGCGCGGGATGATGAGGCGTTCGATGATCCAGAGGAGGATCAGCGAGGCGGCGAGCAAGGGCAGCAACGCGGCGAGAATGAGGATCAGCGCCGCGACTCCCTTGAGCTTTGCGGAATCGCGCGGCTGGGACGGCGCACCGAACGCAACGTCGGGCTTCCGGCGGCGCCACATCAGAAGGCCCGAGATTGCGAGGATGAACAGTGCAAGCGCGGTTGCGACGCCGATCAGCTGGTTGGCGAGGCCGAAAAGCTGCCCCTCGTGCCACGCGATCCCATAACCGACCGCGCGGTCGATCGCATGTTTCTCCGCAAAGCCGCTGCGTTCGACTTCAAGGCTGGTTTCGGGGTCGTAGCTGACCTTGCGCACCAGCGGGCGGTTTTGCGTGAGCGTGGTCAACGTCCAGACATTGCCGTTGGGCGGACCGAACGCGTTGGGCGCGCGCGGCGGCTGGATGATCGTCGGCGCGGGCATATGTTCGCCGCGGGCACGCAGCACGATATATTCGAGGCGCGCACGCGGCGGCGGTCCGGCGGGTTCGGCCGCCGCCATCGCATGATGATCGTGTGCCGCGTGCGGGTCGGCGCCGCCCTTCCAGTCCTGCACGCCCGAGACCCAGCCCATTTCGGCGCGCACGGTGCGAAGCCCACTCGCCCAGACCTCGGTCCACGGCAGCGCGGTGAAGAGCAGGATCAGCGCGAGACCCGAGACCCAAAAGCCGGTGACGGCATGGAGATCGCGCAGCGCCGCGCGGCCGCCGAGCGATAAGCGCGGCCAGACGACGCCCGCAAACCCACGCCCGCGTGGCCACCACAGATAGAGGCCGGTGAGGATCATTACGATCGCCCAGCTCGCGGCGAGTTCGACAAGCAGGCGGCCGGTGCGGCCGATGAGCAGCGTGCCATGGATGCGTGAGAGCCAGGCGGAGATACGCTGGTCGGGGTCGGCGGTGCCGACTACGCGGCCCTGCGGAGAGACGGCGACATCGCGCATGGCGCCGCCCGGCAGGCCGATATGGACCACGGCCGCATCGCCGGGCGCTTCGGGAATTCGGTAGTAATGGAAGCTCGCGCCGGGGTTGGCGGCGAGCACTGCGGCAACCTGTGCATCCGCGTCGACCGCACCCGCCACTGGGAAGCCGCGCCACGCGCGCTCCTCCCACCGGTCGATCTGCGGCTTGAACAGATAAGCGGCGCCCGTAGCCGACAGGATCAGCACGAAGGGGATGACAAACAGCCCGGCATAGAAATGCCAGCGCCAGATCGTGCGATAGAGCGGAATCCGGTTGATGTCGGTCATCCCCTGCCCCCTTAGAACCGCGCCCGGACGCCCGCGGAGACCGCGCGGCGCTCGACGGGATAATAGATCGCCGACGCGGGCGTGACCATGATCGCCGCGCTAATGTCGCCGATCGCCTTCTTGCCGGTGATATTGCGGACGTCGACGAAGGCGTCGATGCCGTTCGTAATCGTCGCGCCTCCGGTTACGCCGATCAGCGCATAGCCGGGGGTGCGGACCTGGTTGCGGTAATCGGCGAAGGGGCCGTCGGGGACCCATTCGAGGTTCGGCGTGATATGGAGCGCATCGCTGCCGAGCCTAAGCTCGGCGCGATAGACGTGCTTTGGCACCACCGGCAGGCGATTATCGCCGAACTGGGCGTCATCGCGGAAGCGGAAGTCGCTGTAGGTGTAAACTTGCCGCAGCCGCAGCCAGCTGGTGGGCGTGAGGTCGAGCCCGACCTCGACGCCTCGGTGCAGCGTGCGGTTGGCGTTGAAGGTCGCGGCGGGGATGTTGCTGTTGGTCGTGTACTGGAGCAATTCGCCCTTCAGCGTCGAGCGGTAGACCGCAACGTCCCAGCTCGCGAAACCGAGCTTGCCGCGCGTGCCGATTTCGGCAGTCCACGCGCGTTGCGGGCGGATGTTCGAAACCACCGTGCTCGTCGGCGGGGTGCCGATCGTCTGGAACACCTCGCCAAAGCCAGGGAATTCGGCCGAGCGGCTGTAGTTGGCGAAGAGCTGGATGTCGGCGGCGGGTTCGAACAGCAGGCCGATTTTGGGCGAGAAGGCATCGAAATCGATCCGGCCGTCGGTCGCGGGGGTAGCCGAGAAGTTGACGTGGCGCTTGCGCCAGCCGTCGGCGTAGACGCCGCCTGCGATCAAGGTCAGCGCATCGACTGGCCGCACGCGGACTTCACCATAGAGCGTCGCTGTCTGCGCCTTCTGGTCGGCGTCGAAGGTCAGCGCGCCGCGCCGCCCGCCATTGTTCACGAACTGGCGCGCGTCGGTGCTGCCGCGACGGATTTCGCCGCCGAGCGTCACCTCGACCGGGCCGGTCGCATAGTCGGCGCGGAAGAAGGTGCCGATATCGACCGACTTCTGGTCGATCAGCTGGAAGATCGGGTGATGGAGCGACTTGGCATTGACGAAGCCCCCCACGTCGAGCGTGAGCGCGCCCCAGTCGAAGGTCGTGCGGTTCTGGAGGCGCAGCGAGTCGATGTCGCGCCCTTGGTCGCCCGCAACCGCACCGGCATTGGCCTTGCGCGGCGTCGACGATGCCTCGGCCCGCGTCAGCGCGCCGGGGAGCTGCTGGTTGATGTTGTTGATGCTGGCGTAGAAGCGCGTGCTCACCACATCGCTCAGTTTCAGCCCGACATTGCCTTGGAAGCGCAGGCTGCGGCGTTTCGCATGGTCGCGGTCGCCGTCCGACGTGTCGGCGCTGATCGCGCCCCACGCGTCGACGCGATCGGTTGCGAAACCCGCCGAGACGAGCCCGCGCACGCTGTCGAAGCTGCCGACGTCGGCGCGCAGGTAAACGCCCCGCGCGGTGCGCCCCGTCGGGGTCACGCCGTTGATCGCGCCGCCAAGCGTACCCGAGCCGAAGCGCAGCGCGTTGGCGCCGCGATAGACTTCGAGATGGTCGAAGAAGATCGGTTCGAGTTCCTGGAAATCGCCATTGTCGTCGGCGAGGTTGATCGGCACCCCGTCCTGCAGCAGCGTCAGCCCGCGCATGTGGAAGCCGCGCGACAGGCCCGAGCCGCGGATCGAGAGGCGCACCTCCTGCCCGTAGCGCGGCTGGAGATAGACGCCGGGCGAGAAAGCAAGCGTGTCGCGCAGGCTCACGACCGATTTGTCGGCATAATCCTCATAGGAGACGATGTCGGTGCCGCCGGGGGTTTGTGCGGCGCGCGCTTCGGCGGCGTCGGTGGCGGTCGGTGCGGTTACGATGATCGTGGCGTCAGCCTCTTCGGCGCGGGCCGGAGCGGCGACAAGACAGGTCGCGAGCGCCAGAAACGGCGCCGCCCCATGGATACGGGTTTTCATGATTTTTCCTTCGCTGAATGCAGTCACGGGCTGCGCCGCGCGAAAGCGCGGGCAGCCGGTCGGTCTGGATCAGGCGAAGGCGGGCGGTCCGGTACTCGGCGGCAGCGGCGACGCGATGCCCGGCGCAAAGCCGAGCGAGCGGACCGCGACCGGAACGGGCTCGACCGCCATCGGTGCGGCCGCAAGCACCGGCAGATCGGGAACGATCGGCGCATTGGCGAGCGCGCCCCACGGGCAATGCTGCTGCGCTTCGCCGGCATTGTGATCGCCGGCCTTTTCGCCTGTCTTCTCGAACTCGATCGTCATCGTGCCGCCGGGGTTGGCCGGGTCCGAACAGATGCGCACGGTGATCGATCCGCCGGCGTCGCTCTCGATCATCCAGCCCGGCGCGACGAGCACCCGCGCGGCGAGCGCGAGCAGCAGCGGCAAAAGCAGCAGGATGCCGGGGCGGCGAAAGGCGGCGAGCAGGCTCACGCGGCGTGCCTTATGGCGCGCGTGCCGGGCTGGCAAGCGGACAGATTGCCCTATTCCGCCCCGAGCTATTCGGCGGGCGTCTCGTCGGTCTTTTTGCCCGTGCGCGTCCAGGGGTAGAGGAACTGGCCCCAATAGCTGCGCGGCACATCTTCGGGGATGCCGTAATTTTCGGGCCAGCGGTCCTTCGGCAGATGGAAGGTGCCGAACAGCTTGTCGATCCACGGGAAATGGATCGCGAAATTGACGTCGAACGCCTCGCGCTCCAGCCCATGGTGCCAATGATGAAAGCGCGGGGTCGCAATCCAGTGGCCGAGGCCGTTGAAATTGCCGCCGACATTGGCGTGCAGCAGCGACGACCAGACATAGACGAAGCCGATATAGGCCTGCATCACCGACGGCGCGAACCCAAGCGTGAACAGCGGGAGCGAAGTGATCGAGCGCAGCAGGATGATCTCGACGAAATGCATCCGCGATCCCGCGAGCCAGTCCATCGACTTCGCGCTGTGGTGCACCGCGTGGAAGCCCCAAAGGAAGGGGTAGCGGTGGAAGGTGCGGTGGAAGAAATATTGCGCCAGGTCCGACGCGACGATGACGATCAGGAATTGCACGATCCATGGCAGCGAGGCGACCCCGGCGCGGAACGCCTCCCAATTGCTCGTATTCTCGTTGATGATCGTCGAGGGCGCGAGCGCGAGGAAGCCGAGCACCTGCACGAACATCGTGCTGACGAGATAATAGAAAAGATCTTCGCGCCATTCGATGCGAAACAGGCGCTGCGTCCGGCGATGCGGGAAGGCGCGTTCGAGCGGCGCGAACATGAAACCGGTGACGAGCAGGTTCACGACGAAGAAATCGAGCCCGAAGAAAATGCCCCAGTCGCGCGTTTCCTGCGGCTGGACGTTCGCCCCACCGACGAGGATCGCGGCGAGCCCGATCATCAGCGCAGTGAGGCCGAGCGCCTTGCGCGGGCGGAGCAGCAGGCTGAGCAGCGACAGGCCATAGCTCACAAGCAGGATTGCGTGGACGAGCCCGCGAAAACCGCCCCAATTCTTGATGATCTCGAGTTCGGGGGTGGCGAACCAGTCGGGGAAGCGCAGCGCGACCACCATGAAGAAACCCGCGATCGCGAACAGCAGCCCGAAGAAACCCGACAGCCAGCCGCTGCCGAACCGCCGTACCTCGGTATGCGATTCGAGATCGCGCATCAGAGTGTTCAGATAATCACGCTTTGCCATGTGGCCCCCTCACAGCATTTTCGTCGCGCCGTCTGTGATGGCGCGCACGGGTTACTATCACGCTTACCTAATCTTCGTCATGCCGGACTTGATCCGGCATCCATTCTCGCCCCGGCGTCATGGACCCCGGATCAAGTCCGGGGTGACGAAGGTGTATGCCTTGCTAACCCGCCGCCTTCACAATCTCCGCCCATTCGGCCTCGTCGATCACGCGAATGCCAAGCGCGCTCGCCTGTTTGAGTTTCGACCCTGCCCCCGGGCCGGCGACGACGAGGTCGGTCTTGGCGCTGACGCTGCCCGCCGCCTTGGCCCCCAGCGCTTCGGCCTGCGCCTTCGCCTCATCGCGGCTCATCGTCTCGAGCTTGCCGGTGAACACGACGGTCATGCCCGACACTTCGCTCTCGCGCGTTTCGACGACGTAAGGCGGCGGCGACACCTCGGAAAGCAGGTCGTTCCACAGGTCAAGGTTGTGCGGTTCGTGGAAAAAATCGGTGAGCGCCTCGGCAACCGCCGGGCCGATGCCGTCGGCGCGCACTTCGAGAATAGCCTTGATCGCGTCCATCTTGCGCGTGACGAATTTGCCCTCGGATTCGCCCTCGCCCTGCGGGTTCGCGTCGAGATAGGCCTGAATCCCGGTCGCCTTTTCGGGAAGCAGTGCGATATCGCCGATCCCCTTGAGCAGGTCGCGCGCGGTCACCGCACCGATGTGGCGGATGCCGAGCCCGAAGAGCAGGCGCGCCGCATCGGGCGCGCGTTTCGCCTCGATCGCGGCGAAGAGATTATCGACCGACTTTTCCTTCCACCCCTCGCGACCGAGCAGGTCGGCACGGTGGCTTTTCAACCGGAAGATATCCGCGGGCCCCTTGTCGAGCCAGCCGAGGTCGAGGAATTCCTGGATGCTCTTCTCGCCGAGCCCTTCGATGTCGAGCGCACCGCGGCTGACGAAATGGCGCAGGCGCTCGAATTTCTGTGCGTTGCAGATGAGGCCGCTGGTGCAGCGCACATCGACCTCGCCTTCCTCGGCCACCGCCTCGCTGTTGCAGACGGGGCAATGGTCAGGGAAGATGTACGGCGCGCGATCCTCGTCGCGGGTCAGGTTTTCGACGACCTGCGGGATCACGTCGCCGGCGCGCTGGATGACGACGCGGTCGCCGGGGCGTACTCCCAATCGGCCGATCTCGTCGCGGTTGTGGAGCGTGACGTTCGACACGACCACGCCGCCGACGGTGACGGGAACCAGCCGCCCCACGGGGGTCAGCTTGCCGGTGCGGCCGACCTGGATGTCGATTGCCTCAATGGTGGTCTGCGCGCGTTCGGCGGGGAATTTATGCGCGATGGCCCAGCGCGGCGCCTTGGCGACGAAGCCGAGGCGCTGCTGCCAGGCGAGGCTGTCGACCTTGTAGACGACGCCGTCGATGTCATAATCCATGTCGGCGCGGCGCCGCTCGATCTCGGCATAATGGGCGAGGATATCGGCGACGCTTTCATAGCGTTTGAGCAGTGGCGACACCGGGGCGCCCCAACGTTCTATCTGCTTCATCACCTCATATTGTGTGTCGGCAGGCAGCGCACTGACCTCGCCCCAGCCGTGCGCGAGGAAGCGTAGCGGGCGCGACGCGGTGACGCTCGCGTCCTTTTGGCGTAGCGAGCCCGCAGCGGCGTTGCGCGGGTTGGCGAACTGGCGGACGGTGGCGGGGTCGAACTCCTGCTCGCGCTGCGCGGCGAGCGCCCTGCCCTCTTCCATCAACCGTTCGTTGAGCGCGGTGAAGTCGGCCTTCGCCATATAGACCTCGCCACGGATCTCGAACACGTCGGGCGCCGCACCGTTCAATTCCTGCGGGATGTCGGCGATGTGGCGGACATTGGCGGTGACGTCCTCGCCGACGCTGCCGTCGCCGCGCGTCGCGGCCTGCACCAGTCTGCCCTTTTTGTAACGCAGCGAACAGGACAGGCCATCGATCTTGTCCTCGGCAGTCATCGCGATCGCCGTGCCCGCATCGAGGTTGAGGAAGCGCCGAACGCGCGCGGCGAATTCCTCGACATCCTCGGCCGCGAAGGCGTTGTCGAGGCTCATCATGCGCTGGGCGTGCGTGACCTTGGCGAGCGGCGACGCCTCGACCGCGGCGCCGACCAGCTTGTTCGGGCTGTCGGCGCGGATCAGCGCCGGGAAGGCGGCTTCGAGTTCGTTGTTGCGGCGAACGAGCGCGTCATAGTCGGCGTCCGAAATCTCCGGCGCATCCTCGGCATGATAGCGTTTGCTGTGATAGGCGATCTGTTTCGCCAGCCGCATCAATTCATTGGCGGCGTCGGCCTGCGACAGGGATTCGATTTCGGTCATGCACCGGTCTTTGCCACCGGCTTGAACTCGGCGCGAGTACCAAATCCTGCGATCATCGGGCGACCCTTTTTGATCGCATCCTGTACCGAGGGGAGTTGCAACGACGCGGCGTGCGCTTCCTTGCTGTCCCACAGTTCGACGATCCAGATCGCATCGGGGTTCGTGCTGTCCTCGCCGATCAGATAGGCGATGTTGCCGGGCATTTCGCCGGTGCTTTCGGCGAGGATCGCGGCGAGCGCGGCGCGCTGCCCCGGCTGCGCCAGCATCTGGCCGAGCAGGCCATATTGGGGGTCGGCTTCTTCCATCTTTGCCTCCAGAGCGCGCAGTTTCGTGGCGGGGAGCAGTGCGGCGGCCATCGCGAGCATCGCGGCGAGATGCTCGCGGCGATTCATCATTTGGCGATCGCCAGCACATGCACCTCGCGGCGAATCCGGAACCCGAGCGATTCATAGAGCGCAATCGCCCCGGCGTTGTCGGCATAGCTGTGCAGGAAGGGCTGTTCGCCGCGCGCCACCATCTCGCGCATGACATGGCCGATGAGCGCGCGCGCAAGCCCGCGGCCACGGCAATCCTCCCACGTCGAGACGCCGCTGACTTCGGCCATGCCGGGGACCAATATCCGTTGCCCCGCCATCGCGAGCAGCCGGCCGTTTTCGCGGATCCCGAAAAAGGGGCCGTAGCGATGTGTTTTCGGACCCCATGGTCCAGGCTTGGCATGTTCGGCGAGCGCGGTCATTTCGGGCGCGTCTTCTTCGCCCAGCGTGACAATTGCCGGCTCGCCTTCACGCGGCCGGGGCGGTGCGCTCTCGGCGACCATCTGCGCCAGCACCGCGCGCTTCACCTCGCGCGTGCCGGGCGGCACGAGCCAAGGCTCGCCTTCGACGATCCAGAGCTCTCCCTCATCGGGAACGAGTGCCGCGAGCGCCCCCTGCGCTTCGGTCCCGGTATCGACCGCAGCGCCGAACACGCCATATCCGCGATCGATCCGCACCGCTGGACCATCGCCTTCGGCGAGATGCGCCTGCCGGCCGGTGAGCATGCTCCAGACCGGCCGGTCGAGAAGGTGCGCTGTCATGGTCAGCTATTTTCCATCGCGAGCGTTGCGGTCGCCGGGATCTTCATCCCCTCGAACGCCTGATCGGCATAGGGGCCCGCTGGGTCGACCCAGTGCAGGAACAGATGCGCCGACCAGCGGTTCGGGTTGGGCATCAGCCGCCCGTGGAGGCGGTGGACGCCCTGATAGAGCACCGCGTCGCCGGCCCGCATCGGCACCGAGTCATAAGCTTCGTCGCCGAAATCGGGGTCGGCGCGCTGGCGCGGAGTGTCGATATGCTGCGACCCGACCTCGAGCGGCCATGCTTTGTCGTCGCTCGCCGCGAGGAGCAGCGACAGGCTGTGTTCGCACGCATGGCGGTCCGAATGGATGAAGCAGAGGTCGCCTTCGCGGTACATGCGGAAATAGCAATAGGTCGGGCGAAGGTCGTGCCCGACGAGCGCGGTCATCGCGGGGGTCATCCCCCACAGGAAGGTCGTGAGCGGCAGATAATGCATGCCGTAAACCTCGACCGCGTCGGTCTTGAGCAGCGGCGACCCGCGCTTGAGCTTGTCGAACGACACGCCGCCGCGCAAAAGATCCGACTTCAGCATGCCGAGCAACACATGCGTGACGTCGGTCGGGACGAGCCCGGGGAGCGCGAGATAGCCGTTTTCGCGATAGTCTTGCGCGCGATCGGTCATGTCGTCTCCAGCAAACGTTCGGCCTGCGCACGGGCTTCGGCGGTGACTTCGGCGCCCGAGAGCATGCGCGCGATTTCTTCGCGGCGGCCGGCTTCGTCGAGCGCGTGGACGCTGGTGCGCGTGACCGTGCCTTCGCTCGACTTGGCAATGATGAAATGCGCCGCGCCCTTGGCTGCGACCTGCGGGCTGTGCGTCACCGCGAGCAATTGCTTGCCCGCGCCCGCGAGCCTTGCCAGCCGTTCGCCGATCGCTGAGGCCACCGCACCGCCGACGCCGCGGTCGATTTCGTCGAAGATGATCGTGTCGGCCCCGCCCTCTTCGGCGAGCGCGACTTTCAGCGCGAGGATGAAGCGCGAGAGCTCGCCGCCCGACGCGATCTTGGCGAGCGGCGCGAAGGGGGCGCCGGGGTTGGTCGAGATAAGGAACTCGACGCGGTCCATGCCCTCGGGCCCCCAACGCTCGGCGGGGAGGCGTTCGACGAGGGTCTGGAAGCGCGCAGCGTCGAGTTTGAGCGGCACGAGTTCGCCGGCGACTGCGGCGTCGAGGCGGGTCGCCGCCTTGGCGCGCTGATCGGAGAGCGCGGTCGCGGCATGGGTGTAAGCGGCGGCGGTTTCGGCGACCGCGGCTTCGAGCTTGGCGAGCCCCGCGCTACCGCCCTCGATCGCATCGAGCCGTGCGGCGAGCGTGCCGGTGAGTTCGGCGAGTTCGTCCGGCTGAACATTATGCTTGCGCGCCATCGCCCGCAATTCGAACAGCCGCGTCTCGGTCGCCTCGAGCCGTTCGGGATCATATTCCATCGCGCGCGCGGCTTCGTGGAGCTTGCTCTCCGCCTCGTCGGCCTCGATGATCGCGCGGTCGAGCCCCGCGAGCGCCTCGGCGAGCAACGGATGATCGCCCGCGAGGCGGTCGAGCCGGCGGGCGGCGCCGCGGAGCTGCGCGGGCCCGCTGTCGCTGCCCTCGAACGCTTCCATGATCGCGCCGAGGTCGCCGGCGACCTTTTCGCCCTTTTGCATCGTCGCGCGCGCTTCGGAGAGTTCGGCGTCCTCGCCCGGTTGGGGGGCGAGCGTCTGCAATTCTGCGACACAATGTTCGAGCCATTCGCGGTCGCGCTCGGCTTCTGAAATCGCCGCCTTTGCCGCGACAAGCCTTTCTTCGGCGCCGCGCCATGCGGCGTGTGCTGCGGCGACGCCGCGGGTATCGGCGCGCGCGTAGGCATCAAGCAGCGCGCGGTGTCCCGCGGGCGCCAGCAGGCCGCGGTCGTCGTGCTGGCCGTGGATTTCGACAAGATGGGTTCCGACTTCGCGCAGCAGCGCCGCCGAACAGGGCTGGTCGTTCAGGAAGGCGCGGCTGCCGCCGTCGGCCTTCAATGTGCGGCGGATCAGCAGCGGTTCGCCCGCTTCCAGCGCGATCTCATTCTCGGCGAGCAGCGCGGCGAGCTTCGTTCCCGACACCGGCGCGACAAAACTCGCGGTCACCTGCGCCTTGTCGGTGCCCTGCCGCACCAACGCGCTGTCGGCGCGCGCGCCGAGCGCGAGGCCCAGCGCGTCGAGCAGGATCGACTTGCCCGCACCGGTCTCGCCCGTCAGCACGCCCAGCCCGGCCTCGAAATCGAGGTCGAGCCGTTCGATCAGGACGATGTTGGCGATGGATAGAGCGGTTAGCACGAGCCGTCCTTACCGCAGAACAAAGGCAGAATCTATTCCTGGCGCGATCAGGCGCTCGGAGCGTTCTTCTGCATCAGCTTGTAGGCGCGCTCGTACCATTCATTGCCCGGATAGTTGGCGCCGAGCACCGCGGCCGACTTTTTCGCCTCCGACGGGATACCGAGCGCGAGATAGCATTCGGTCAGGCGATAGAGCGCCTCGGGCGCGTGGCTGGTCGTCTGATATTTGTCGACGACTTCGCGGAAACGGATCGACGCGGCGAGCCAGTTCGAGCTGCGCTCATAGAAACGGCCGATTTCCATTTCCTTGCCCGCGAGATGGTCCTGCACCAGATCGACCTTGAGTCGCGCGTCGGACGCATAACGGCTGTCGGGATAGCGGCGGATCACCTCGCCGAGCGCGTTCTGCGCCTGCTGCGTGATCTTCTGGTCGCGGGTGACGTCGCTGATCTGCTCATAATAGCTGAGGCCGATCAGATAATAAGCGTAGGGCGCGTCCTTGTTGCCCGGGTGGATCGCGAGGAAGCGCTGCGCGGCCTCGATCGCCGGAGTATATTCGCGGTCCATATAATAGCTGAAAGAACTCATCAGCTGCGCGCGGCGCGCCCAGGGCGAATAGGGGTGCTGGCGCTCGACCTCGTCGAACAGCGCGGCGGCGATCCCGTACTGGCGGCGATCAAGCCGCTCCTGTGCCGCGCGGTACAGCGTGTTGACGTCGCGCGCGACGTAACGCGTGTCCTTCTTCACATTGCCGCCCCCGGCGCAGGCCGCCAGCATGGGGGTGATCACAAGTGCGGCGGCGAGCAGGCGCATCGTCGTGCGCGAAGGGGCAAATCGAGTCATGCGCGCGGTATAGACACAGCGCGGATGAACGCAAAATAAATGATGGGGGTCGGACGCAGCTTTACGGCGCCTTGACGACACACCCCTGCGGCGCGTTTGCCGGTGCCGGAACGCGGCGCGCGGTCTTGATCGTCACTTGCGGTTCGAGCATCTGGCCGACCATCACGCCTTCGCCCGCGGTCGGTGAGATCGGCGCGTTGAAGATCGCCTCGGCCACTTCCCCGCCCGCGACGATTTCGCCGAACACCGCAAAGCCCACGCCGTCACCGCCCGGCGCATCGGCGTTGAAGCCCTTGATGTCGGACAGCAGCAGGAAGAAGTCACTCGTCGCATCGCCGGGATTGAGCCGCGCCATCGACAGCGCACCCTTGCAGTTGGTGAGCCCCGTCTTCGTCGTCGGCTCGTGCGCGATCGCTGGGAAATTCTTGCGCGCGTCGCCGCGGTTGCCCGCCTGCACCAACTGGTTCGCCGGCCCCCAGCTTTTCGTCGAGCGATAGAATTTGAACCCGTCCATTCGTTTTGCATCGACATAGCGGAGGAAATTGGTCGCGGTGATCGGTGCGCGCTTGTTCTCGATCCGCAATGTGATCGTGCCAAGATCGGTGACGAGCGCGACATAGGGCCGCGTGTCGGCTTCGACCACCGACGTGACCGGCGCCGGAACCGGCGGCACCGGCGGCGGCAATTGGGTCGCCTGCGGCGGGACGGAGGTCGACTGGGCGGCGAGCGCGAGCGCGGCGAGGACGGTCAGCATGGCGTCGATCATAAACGCAATGCGGCGATCGATGCGAGCGGTTTCAAAGCGATCACCGGCAACCGCGCCGATTGGAAAAAACCGAAAGCCGGTTTAGGCATGCGCACCAAGCAAGCGAAAGAGGACGGGATGAGCGAAACGCCGAACCATGACGCCGCGGCCATCGGATCGCGCTTCCTGCGCTATTTACCGTTCATCACCATCGCGCATTTCCTCATCGGCCTGCCCGCGCTGATCGCCTCGCTCGCGCTCGCCTGGTTCGCCTTCGTCCAGGCCGACGCGACGCAGAAGATGCAGAGCGGCGGGGTGATGCCCTTTGTCACCTTCGGCACCAGCAACATCTCTGACGATGGCAAGCCCGATATTGCGCTGTCGCTGACAAACAATGGCGTCGGTCCTGCGATCCTTGGCCCGATCGAGATTCGCTACAACGGCAAGCCGGTCACAAGCCCGACCGACTTGCTCAACCGGTGCTGCAGCAACGGCAACGCGACGCGCCTGTCCTTCGCAACCTCGCCATCGACCGGAGTGGCAGTGCGGCCCGGCGAGAGCGTGCGATTCATCAGCCTGCCCCGCACGCCCGCCAGCGAGAAGGTCTGGCAGACGTTCAACAGGGAGCGGTGGAAGCTCAAGGTCCGCTCCTGCTATTGCTCGATCTTCAACGACTGCTGGATCACCGAAGGGATGCAAGGGCTGCCCAAACAGGTGAAACAGTGTCCCGCCGACTGGTCGCTCTATGATGAAGACGCCGCGGACAGGCTGGCTGGCGCGACCCAGGCCACGCCATAGGTTTTTATTCAACCAGTCGGTTGACAATTAAACCGCAGCGATCAATATTCAACCACATGGTTGAACATGATTCGCACACACTCGATACGATCTTCCACGCGCTCGGCGATGCGACGCGCCGCGCGATGCTGGGCGAACTGTCAGCCGGCGCACGGACGGTCAGCGAGCTCGCCGAGCCTTTCGCGATGTCGCTCGCGGCGGCGTCGAAGCATATCAAGGTGCTCGAAAATGCCGGGATGGTCCGCCGCGATATACGCGGGCGCACACATGTCTGCAGCCTCGATCCGGTGCCGCTAATGGGCGCCGACCAGTGGATCGGCATGTACCGCCGCTTCTGGACCGACCGGCTCGACACCCTCGAACATATCCTGCGGGCACAGGACGCTCCGCCCCCTCCCCCCAAGAAACCCCTCCCCGGAAAAAAAGGAGAAAAATGATGACGACGATGCTTACCGAGGGCAATTACGGTGTCCTCACCGAACCCGCGACGCTGACGATCGAGCGCCTGCTCCCCGGCCCGGTCGAGCGGATCTGGTCGTATCTGACCGACAGCGACCTGCGCCGGCAGTGGATGGCAGCGGGCGCGATGAAGGAAAAGGTCGGCGCAGCGGTCGAATTCACCTGGCGCAACGACGAGCTGACCGACCCGCCGGGCACGCGTCCCGAAGGCTTTGGCGCCGAGCACAGCATGATTTGCGAAGTCATCGCGATCGACGCCCCGCACCTGCTGTCGATCAGCTGGGGCAGCACCGGCGGCGTGACCTTCACGCTGCAAGAAAAGGGCGAGGAGGTGCTGCTCACCGTCGTGCATCGCCGGATCGAGGATCCTTCGGTGCGGCTCAACGTCAGCGCGGGCTGGCACGCGCATATCGACGTCCTTGAAGCCAAACTGCGTGGCCGCACGCCGGCGCCGCATTGGGACAATTGGGCGCAGCTGCGCACCGATTATGCCGAACGCCTCTTCGGCTGATCCGTCGGTATCGGATGAAAGGGGCCGCGAAAGCGGCCCCTTTCTTTTTTGGAAATCGCGCGAGCACGCAGCACAATCATTGCATTGAATTCGAACGCGCCCGCCCTATCTTCGGATTGCGGGCCGGGCCCCTCTGACGATCCTGTTGATCGTGATGTCGGACCGCATCGGGGATACTCGATGTTGGCTCGACCTATATGCTTTCCAAGCCACATCGGGACCTCGGTTGAATCACAACTGGGAGTCTATGTGATGTCACATCCATGTTTCGCCGCTGCCCATGGGCAAAAATCCGACAACCGGCGCCGACCCGCCAGCGGGAGGGTCATGCCATGAGCGGTCCGGCCGTGGGCATGCCCTGCCCCGTTTGCAAAGTGCCGCTGTCGATGAGCGACCGCCAGGGCGTCGAGATCGACTATTGCCCGCAATGCCGCGGCGTGTGGCTCGATCGTGGCGAGCTCGACAAGATCATCGAACGCAGCGTGGCGGCCGACGCGCCGGCGCCATCCGCGCCGCCGCCGCAGCAGCAATCCTATCAGCAAAGCGCACCGGCTGCGCATTGGGATCAGGGGCACCGCGGACATCACAAGGGATATCCGAAGCGCCGCAAATCCTTTCTGGAAGAGCTGTTCGACTAACTTTTCTGCATAAAAAAGGGGCCGCTTTCGCGGCCCCTTTCCTTGTTCGATAAACCGAGGGCTTAGTCCTTCAGGAAGTCGGGCACATGGCCCTGGTCTTCCGGACCTTCGCTGCGTTCGCGGCGCGGGCCCCGATCGCCGCCACCGTCACGACGCGGGCCGCGGTCACGACCGCCGCCGCCGCCACGCGGGCCGCGGTCACCGCGGTCGCCGCCATCACGGCGCGGACCACGATCGCCGCGCGGTTCGCGGGGTTCACGCGGCGGGCGCGTGTCTTCCAGCTCTTCGCCGGTTTCCTGATTGACGACGCGCATCGACAGGCGAACCTTGCCGCGCGGATCGATCTCGAGGACCTTGACCTTGACTTCCTGGCCTTCGCTCAGAACGTCGGCGACCTTCTCGACGCGCTCGTTGGCGATTTCGCTGACGTGGACGAGACCGTCCTTGCCGCCCATGAAATTCACGAACGCACCGAAATCGACGAGGTTGACGACCTTGCCGTCATAGATCTTGCCGACTTCGGCTTCTTCGACGATGCTCGAAATCCACTTGCGCGCGGCTTCGATCTGCGACGGATCGCTCGACGAGATCTTGATCAGACCTTCATCGTCGATGTCGACTTTGGCGCCGGTGGTCGCAACGATCTCGCGGATCACCTTGCCGCCGGTGCCGATGATGTCGCGAATCTTCGACTTGTCGATCTGCATCGTTTCGATGCGCGGCGCGTGTGCCGACAGCTCGGTGCGGGCTTCGCCCAGCGCCTTCGCCATTTCGCCGAGGATGTGCGCGCGGCCGTCCTTCGCCTGGTTCAGAGCAGCTTCGAAGATCTCGCGCGTGATGCCCGCGATCTTGATGTCCATCTGCATCGTGGTGATGCCTTCGGACGTGCCCGCCACCTTGAAGTCCATGTCGCCGAGGTGATCTTCGTCACCAAGGATGTCCGACAGGATCGCGAAATCCTTGCCTTCGAGGATCAGACCCATCGCGATGCCCGAAACCGGACGCTTCAGCGGAACGCCGGCGTCCATCATGGCGAGCGAACCGCCGCAAACCGACGCCATCGACGACGAGCCGTTCGACTCGGTGATGTCGCTGGTGATGCGGATCGTGTAGGGGAACTCGTCCTTCGTCGGCAGCACCGCGTGCAGCGCACGCCATGCCAGCTTGCCATGGCCGATGTCGCGACGGCTGGGTGCGCCGAAACGACCGACTTCGCCGACCGAATAGGGCGGGAAGTTATAGTGCAGCATGAAGTTCGAGTAGCTGAGGCCGTTGAGGCCGTCGATCATCTGCTCGCTGTCCTTGGTGCCCAGGGTGCAGGTCGCGATCGTCTGCGTCTCGCCGCGCGTGAACAGCGCCGAGCCGTGCGCGCGGGGCAGGAAGTGCGTTTCGGCGACGATCGGACGAATCTGCGTCGTCGTGCGTCCGTCGATGCGCTTGCCGTCCTTCAGGATGGCGCCGCGAACGATTTCGGCTTCGAGCTTCTTCATCAGCTTGCCGGCGGCCATCTGGTCCTGCGGCGCGGCGTCGGCGAACGCGGCCTTGGCGGCGGCGCGGGCTTCGTTCAGCGCGTTCGAGCGGGCCGATTTGTCGGTCAGCTTGTACGCGGCGGCGATGTCCTTGCCGATCAGCTTCTTGAGCTTGTCCTTGGCGGCGGTCAGGTCGGCCTGTTCGGCCATGTCCCAAGGATCCTTGGCAGCCTGTTCGGCCAGCTTCACGATCGCCTTGACGACGTCCTTACATGCGTCGTGCGCGAACAGGACGGCGCCGAGCATGATCTCTTCCGACAGCTCATTGGCTTCGGATTCGACCATCATCACGGCGTCGTAGGTCGCGGCGACGACGAGGTCGAGGTCGCCCTCGGCAACCTGCGCGTCGGTCGGGTTCAGGATATATTCGCCATCGACATAACCGACGCGTGCGGCGCCGATCGGGCCCATGAAGGGCACGCCCGAAATGGTGAGCGCAGCCGACGCGGCGACCATCGCGAGGATGTCGGGTTCATTGTGGCCGTCATAGCTCAGAACCTGAGCAATGACGTTGATTTCGTTATAGAAACCTTCGGGGAACAGCGGACGGATCGGACGATCGGTCAAACGCGAAACCAAGGTTTCCTTTTCGGTCGCGCCGCGCTCGCGCTTGAAGAAGCCGCCGGGGATGCGGCCTGCGCCCGAATATTTTTCCTGATAGTGGACGGTGAGCGGGAAGAAATCCTGCCCTTCCTTGACCGTCTTGGCAGCGGTCACCGCAGCCAACACCATCGTTTCGCCGAGCGTCGCGACAACCGCGCCGTCGGCCTGACGGGCAACCTTGCCCGTTTCGAGAGTCAGCGTTTCACCGCCCCACTCGATCGATACTTTTTTCACGTCAAACATGGAGTTTCCTTCGCCCGCCGGGCCCGATGCCGGGCGGGGCCTCTGATTCCGGGCAATCCGGCCCGGGGCGGTTTAGGGCGTCTGTCTGCCCTTGTGGCGGTCCCGCCGGATGCGGGAGCGGCCCTGTGGTCCGGCATTTTGCGCGGAGCCAATATGACAGCGGCCCCGGAAATCCGGGGCCGCCAGAAATTCTTACTTACGAAGACCCAGCTTCGCGATGAGAGCCGAATAGCGACCCTCGTCCTTCTTCTTCAGATAGTCGAGCAAGCTGCGACGCTTGTTCACCATCATGAGGAGGCCGCGGCGGCTGTGGTTGTCCTTGTGGTGCGCCTTGAAGTGATCGGTCAGCGTGTTGATGCGGTCGGTCAGGATCGCGACCTGGACTTCCGGCGAACCGGTATCGCCCTTTTCGCGGGCATTGTCCTTGATGACTTCGGCTTTGCGCTCGGCGGTAATCGACATATTCGTTTTTCCTCGAACATCCTTGTTTACAAATTGAAGCCCCGGACGACTTTCAGCGTTCCCGCCAAAGCCTCGATCAGGGCAACGGGACGCATTTCGCTGTCCCTTCCCCAATAGAGCCCGTCATCCGTGCACCCCCCGGTCCAGACGCGACCCTGACGGATCGCCCCTGCCGCTTCCGGGGAAAGGTTCAGAGCCGGGATGTCGACCAGCCCTGCCTCGAGCGGCAGAATGAATTCTGATTGCGCGGCGCCTTGGCCGAATGCGTTCAATTTGTCCAGCGAAATCGCCTGTGACAGGTCGAACGGCCCGGCTTTGGTACGGCGGAGCATCGTGACATGCCCGACACTGCCGACGGCGTGCGCGATGTCGCGGGCGAGGCTGCGGATATAGGTGCCCTTCGAGACATGGGCAGTGAGGGTCACATTCTCGAGCGGTCCGGCAGGCGCGTCGTACAATTCAAGCGCATGGATCGTCACGCTGCGCGCCTTCATTTCGACCGCTTCGCCCTTGCGCGCGAGATCGTAGGCCCGCTGGCCGCCCACTTTGATCGCTGAAAAAGCCGGTGGCACCTGCTCGATCGGGCCAGTGAAGCGCGGCAGCACCGCCTCGATCTCGGCCAGCGTCGGGCGTACATCACTCGTCGCGACAATCTCGCCCTCGGCATCGAGTCCGTCGGTTTGGGTACCGAACTTCACGGTAAAATCGTAGATCTTGCTCGCATCGAGCATCCGGCCGCAAAGCTTGGTCGCCTCCCCGAGCGCGATTGGGAGTACCCCCGTTGCCAGCGGGTCGAGCGTGCCGCCATGGCCGACCTTCACCTTGCCCAGCCCCGCCTCGCGGCACACGCGTTTGACCGCGCCGACCGCCTGCGTCGAGCCTAGCCCCAAGGGTTTGTCGAGAATGATCCAGCCGTTCATCCCGCGCCGCTATGGCGCGGAAGCGCACCTGTCAATTTTGCGCGGCCTTTTCGGCTTCGCGCGCCGCCTTCCGTTCTTCCTTCGACGGCGGCGGGGCCGAGGTCACGAAGGAGGAGAGCTGGCAGCGCTCGCCGCGGACGATGATCGCGGAGAATTTGTCGAGCCGCCCGGCGCCGCGCGTTTCGAAGCCGATCGCCTGCGCAAAATCGAGGTCGCGGCAGAGGCCGGCGAAAGTCCCATAATACCAGGCGTCGCCGCGGCCCTGAATCCAGATGCCGCGTTCGCGGTCGGCCTGCCAGTTGCGGATCGAGCTGTCGCTCGGAAACACGATACTCGATTCGACGCCGAGCGCGCGGGTTTCGGTTGCGGGCTCGTTGGCCGCCGCGGCCGCAGAAAGGGGAAGCAGCACGGCGGCCAGGGAGAGTGCGAGATTCTTCATGGCGAGTCGTTTAGCGAAAGCAGGCTGAACCGGGGCTGACCCTAGGACCGCGCCGCCCATTCGTCGGCGAGCAGCGACCACAGGCCCGTGTCGCGGGTATAGCCGGTCCAGGTGATCCGCTCCGACCGCAACACGCCATCCTTGTGACAGCCGAGCTTGGCGACCGCCGCCTGGCTGCGCTTGTTGCGTTCGTCGATGCGGAATTCGATGCGGCGGATGCCGACCGCAAAGGCGTGATCGAGCATCAGCTTTTTGACCCGGCCGTTGAAGCCGGTGCCGCGCGCATCGGGATGGACAAAGCTGTTACCGACCTCGACCGTCTGCGCCGACATGTCGGGGCGCAGCCACGCGGTCATGCCGACGAGCGTGTCGCCATCCATGATCGCATAGGGCATGCGCCCGCCGCCGCCGATCAACACACCGAAGCTCTTGTCGAAATGCTCGGGATCGAAGCTCGACGAATAGATCCGCCAGATCTCGGCGTCGGCGGCGCACACGGCGCGCAGCTCTTCGCGGTGCGCCTCGGTCAGCTTGACGAGCCGGAGGTCGCCATCGGCGAGGTCGACGTAAAGGCGGTCAAGCATCGGCGCCGACCTCCCTTGGTGCCTCCGCCGCTTCGCGCCGTTTCGCCATGAAATGGCGGCGGCACATGGCAACATAGCGGTCGTTGCCGCCGATTTCGGTCTGCGCGCCCTCGACCACCGCGCGGCCATTTTCGTCGACGCGCAGGTTCATCGTCGCCTTGCGTCCGCATTCGCACACCGCCTTCAATTCGACGAGTGCGTCGGCGATGCCGAGCAGCGCCGCCGATCCGGGGAAAAGCTCGGCCGAAAAATCGGTGCGCAGGCCATAGCAGAGCACCGGGATGCCGGTCTCGTCGGCGAGCCGCGCAAGCTCGAGCACCTGCGCACGGGTCAGGAACTGCGCCTCGTCGACGAGGACGCAGGCAAGCGGGCGCTCCAGATGTTCGGCATTCACCGCGGCGAACATGTCGCTGTCGGGGTCGAATTTATGCGCTTCGGCCATCAGCCCGATGCGGCTCGTCACCTGTCCCGCGCCATAACGATCGTCGAGCGCCGCGGTCCACAGCATCGTTTCCATGCCGCGCTCGCGATAGTTGAAATCCGCCTGCAACAGCGTCGTCGATTTGCCGGCGTTCATGCTGGCGTAGTAGAAATAGAGCTTGGCCATAGGGTGCGCGATAACGCGCATCGCAACCTTCGTCACCCCGGAATGGAGGGCGGCTTGACTCGCTTGACTCCCCTGCCATGCTGCGCACCAAAGATTGCAGCATAAACAGTGGGGAGAGCTGCCATGCGGCTGATGCCGGTGACCGACGCGATGTTTTTGGTCGCGGAGACGCGCGAGACGCCGATGCATGTCGGCGGGGTCAATCTCTACACACTGCCCGACAAGGTCGACGAGACCGAATGGCTGAACGAGATGCTCGCGCTGCTCCGCCAGCAGGAAGGGCTGCGGCGCCCGTTCAGCGAGGTATTGAAGCTCACGCCGCTTGGCCAATATGGCCCGATCCGTCTTGTGCCGGACAAAGACATCGACATGCATTACCATGTCCGCGCCGCGGCGCTGCCCAAGCCCGGCCGCTACCGCGAGATGTTCGAACTCGCCTCGCGCCTCCACGGCACCTTGCTCGATCGCACCCGTCCGATGTGGGAAATCACGCTGATCTCGGGCCTCCCCAACCGCCAGATCGCGACCTATTTCAAGATCCACCATGCCTTCATGGACGGCGCCAGCTCGATGCATTTCACCAATGCGATGCTGTCGGCCGATCCCAAGGAGAAGCGCAGCTATTCGCCGATGTCGGTCGAGGCCTATGAGGCCTATAAGCGCAAATTCCCTGTCGCGAAAAAGCCCCCCACGCCCAGCATCACCGACATCAAAGCCATCGGCGCCTTCCTGAAGGAGCAATGGGGCAACAGCGTCGGGGTCACCAAGGCGCTCAACCAATATGCCGCGGCGATGTTCGGGCTCGGCGGCGGCGATCTCACGACGCCGTGGGGCGGGCTGCCGCGCACCAGCTTCAATCGCAACATCACCGGCGCACGCCGCTTCGTCGCACAAAGCTGGTCGCTCGAACGCGTGCGCGCGATGGGCAAGGCGTATGACGGCACGATCAACGACGCGGTGCTCGCGATGTGTTCGGGCGCGATGCGCAAATATCTGCAATCGCTGAACGAACTTCCCGACAAGCCGCTGAAAGCCATGGCGCCGGTCTCGATCCGCGCCAAGGACGATATCGATTCGGGCAATTCGGTCGCGGCGGTGACCGCCAATCTCGCGACGCATATCGACGATCCGGCCGAGCGCATGCGCACGATCCAGGCGTCAATGAACGCCGCAAAGGCACAGCTACGCGAAATGACCGCGCAGCAGATCCAGATCTATACAGCGATCACCCAGATGCCGCAGATGCTGACCGCGCTGACGCGCACCGCCGACAAATTCCCGGCGTATAGCGTCACCATCTCGAACGTTCCCGGCCCGCGCGAGCAGCTCTACTGGAACGGCGCGAGACTCGACGGCATGTACCCCGCGAGCATCCCCGTCGACGGCATGGCGATGAACATCACGCAGGTGTCGAACAACAAGAATATCGATTTCGGGATTACCGCGTGCCGGCGCAGCGTGCCGCATGTTCAGCGGCTGATCGACTATCTGGAGGATGCGCTGGTTGAGCTGGAGGAAGCGGCGGGGATTAAGGGAAAGTAGGAGCCGGCCCCCTCAGAAATCGGCGTAAGGGCCGTCGACCGGGAAAGACCATTTCGCGTCGGGCAACAAGCGCACCGACCCTTCGATGATCGCGCCGCTTTCAACGTCGGATATCATGAGGAACGGCTTCCACCTCTGCCCCGGTGGAATGGAACCCAAATGCTCGACTTCGGAAAAGCACATGTCAGGGCGGGTATTGAAGGCCCACGCCAGCCGGCGTCCATCCTTCGACCAGCGCAAACCATCGCCGGTGACCCAGAGCCAGGGCTTTGCCGTCGGCAAGCAAGGAGAAATTTCGCGGGCCTTGTCTTCGCCACGCTTCAGGAAAGCGTCATGCTCGACGACCCGGCCGCCGGCCATTTGAAAGACGCGCGGTCGTTGCAGGCCCGATCCCTGCCAGTGATTGACAAAAAACCAGTCACGGCGCGGCGACCAATGAAGAATGAATGGCAAATGGTCGTTGAGGTCGGGCACTACGCCGATAGGTTTGCCGTCGCCCGCTTCGACAAGGACCGTATAATCCTCTTCGGGTCCGACCGGCGGTGTTTGGACGAGCCTCCACCGGCCGTCAGCAGAGAGTGAAGATTGCGGGCAGATCGCGATAAACTGGACGCCCCCATCGGGGTTCACGCCGCTGTTGCGGCAATTGTCGGCGAGCACGCCGGACGCGAACTCCCACACCCTCCCCGTGTCGCCACTGGACAGTGCGACGCCCAGCGCAGTGGCGATCGCCACCAGCGTCGCCGCGACAACGGCGAGGGTCTCAGCCCTCTTCACGGCTCTCCAGATCGCGCGCCACTTTGGGATCGCGCAGCAATTTTTCGATATGGCTCGCCTCGTCGAAGCTTTCGTCCGACAGGAATTTGAGCTTCGCGGCATATTTCATGCTCATCTTTTCGGCGACGCTCTTTTGCAGCCACGCGGTGTTGGTGCGCAGCGCCTTCAGCACCGCTTCCTCATTATTGCCGAGCAGAGGTTTGACGAAGACCGTCGCGTGACGGAGGTCGGGCGACATGCGGACTTCGGTGATGCTCACCGGGTGTTTGGTGAGCAGTTCGTCATGCGCGTCGCCGCGCGCAAGGATGTCCGACAGGATATGGCGCACCTGTTCGCCCACGCGCAGCACGCGGACCGAGGGGCCTTTGGGTTCTGCCGCTTTCATGGCTTACGCTTTCTCCAACTGGTCGAGCTTGTCGATAATCCGGGCGATCGAGCGCATGTTGCGTGCCGTGCCCTTATGTTCCAACCGGCGCTCGATCATCCGCGCGGTCAATTTGCTGTCGGCGACGCCGTCGCCATAGTCGATAAAGAGCGCCCGGTCGCCGAGCGCGACGCGCTCGTTCGGCCTGATCCATTTGTCGCTGGCGAGCGCGTCGAATTGCGCCGCGGTCGGCTGCCCGTCGAGGAACATCGTGTGGACGAACTTGTCCTCGTTCGTGCCCGCAAACGGATTGTCGGCGATCGCCGCGGCAAGCTCGTCACGGCTGCGCACGAGCGCGGCGCAGCTCATGTCGAAGCGGTCGTCGACCATCAGCGTCAGCTTCTCCTCGAGCCCGCGCGTCGGCCGCGCGGGGTGCGAGAAGATGACATTGCCGCTGGCGACGACGGTTTCGACGTCCTCAAACCCCTCGGCCTCGAACGCCGCGCGCAGGTCGACCATCTTCAGCCGGTTGCCGCCGACATTGATGCTGCCGAATAGGGCGACGTAGCGAGCCATGCCGGCGCCTCCTGATCCGCGCGGAGCGGACGCCCGTTAGAGCGTCCGTTCGCGCAGTTCGACTTCGAAGACTTCGAGGTGGTCGCCCGCCTTGATGTCGTTGGTGTCCGCCAGGACAACACCGCATTCGAGACCGGCGCGCACTTCGGCGACGTCGTCCTTGAAGCGGCGGAGCGACGAGATCGTCGTTGCCGAGACGATGACGTCGGCGCGCGTGAGACGCGCGTGAAGCCCCTTGCGGATCGAGCCTTCGAGCACGAGCAGACCCGCGGCCTTGTCGCGCTTGCCGGCGGGGAAGACGTCCTTGACTTCGGCGCGGCCGACGACGGTTTCGACGCGTTCCGGACCCAGCTCGCCCGCCATTTCCTTCCGGATTTCGTCGGTCAGATGGTAGATCACGTCATAATACATGAAGCGGACGTTTTCGCGCTTTGCGATGTCGCGCGCCTTGGCGTTCGGACGGACGTTGAAGCCGATGATCGGCGCCTTGGTCGCCGCCGCCAGCGTCACGTCGCTCTCGGTGATCGCGCCGGCGCCCGACTGGAGCACGCGAACGCGAATCTCGTCGGTCGACAGCTTGTTCAGCGCATTGACGATCGCTTCGACCGAGCCCTGCACATCGCCCTTGATGATCACCGGGAACTGTATGACGTTCGCCTTGTCGGCGAGCGCCTCGAACATGCCTTCGAGGCTGACCGGCGCCTGGACGGTGCGCTTGCGCGTCGCCTGTTCCTGACGATAGGTCGCGACTTCGCGGGCACGCGCCTCATTCTCGACGACGGTGAGCGTATCGCCCGCCATCGGAACGCCGCCTAGGCCGAGCACTTCGACCGGCATCGACGGGCCGGCCGATTTGATCTGCTTGCCCTGATCGTCGATCAGCGCGCGGACGCGGCCGCTTTCGGCGCCGCAGACGAAGATGTCGCCAACCTTGAGCGTACCGCGGCGGACGAGGATCGTCGCGACGGGGCCACGGCCCTTGTCCAGCTTCGCCTCGACCACCGTGCCTTCGGCGGCGCGGTCGGGGTTGGCCTTCAGCTCCATGATTTCGGCCTGCACCGCAATCGCGTCGAGCAATTTGTCGAGGCCGGTCTTCTTGAGCGCCGACACTTCGACATTCTGCACGTCGCCGCCCATTTCCTCGACCACCAGCTCATGCTCGAGCAGGCGTTCGCGGACGCGCTGCGGGTTGGCGCCTTCCTTGTCGACCTTGTTGATCGCGACGATGATCGGAACGCCGGCCGCCTTCGCATGCGCGATTGCTTCGATCGACTGCGGCTTCAGCCCGTCGTCGGCCGCCACCACGAGGATGACGATGTCGGTGACGTTTGCACCGCGCTGACGCATTTCGGTAAAGGCTTCGTGGCCCGGGGTATCGAGGAAGGTGACGAGCGAGCCGTCGGGGGTCTTCACCTGATAGGCGCCGATATGCTGCGTGATGCCGCCAGCTTCGCCCGCGACCACATTGGCGCCGCGCAACGCGTCGAGCAGCGACGTCTTGCCGTGATCGACGTGACCCATGATCGTGACGACCGGGGCGCGCGGCTTCAGATGTTCGGCGTCGTCGATATCTTCATCGTGACGGATGTCGACATCGCCTTCGCTGACGCGGATGATCTCGTGGCCGAATTCGGTGACGAGAAGTTCGGCGGTGTCCTGATCGAGCAGGTCGGTGCTGGCCGACGGGCTGCCCATCTTGAACAGCGCCTTGATCAGGTCGTTGGTCTTTTCCGCCATACGGTTGGCGAGTTCCTGAACCGTGATGCTTTCGGGCACGACGACTTCGCGGACCTGCTTTTCGCGCGGCCCCGACGAGGTCATGTGCGAACGCTTTTCCTTTTCGCGGGCGCGCTTCAGCGCCGCGAGGCTGCGCGCGCGTGCACCCTCATCTTCGTTCAGCGCGCGCGTGACAGTCAGCTTGCCCGACTGGCGGCGGCTGTCGCCGCCACGGGTTGCCTTCGGCTCGGGACGCTTGGGCTCGGGACGTGGAGGAGCCGCGACCGGCGTAAAGCGACGCGGAGCGGGCGCAGCGCTGGTCGTCGCGCGCGGGGCAGGCGTGCGCGCAGCTTCGCTCTGCGGCGCAGCGACGGGCGCTTCAGCGGCGGGAGCAGCAGCGGGCGCTTCGGCAGCGGGTGCCGCAGGAGCCGGCTCGGCGGTCTTCGCCGTTGCCTGTTCGACCTTCGCTTCGGCGCGAGCCTTTTCTTCCTCGGCAGCGCGTGCACGCGCGGCTTCGTCGCGGCGGCGATTGTCCTCGAGCGCGTTCATGCGCGATTCTTCGGCCTCGCGCAGCAGCTGCGCCTGGCGTTCCTGACGCGACATCAGGCTGTCATTCTCGCTGACGCGGGGCGCTGCCGGCTTCGGAGCGGGCGCGGGTGCCGGGGCGGCGACGGGCGCGGGCGCCGGAGCGGCCTCGACCTCTTCGACCTCGACCGGCGCGGCTTCGCCCGGACGGCCCAGCACGCGGCGACGCTTCACCTCGACCACCACCGTGTTCCGGCGCCCGTGGCTGAATTGTTGCTGCACCTGCCCGGCCTCGACCGTCCGCTTCAGCCCCAGGGGCTTGCGGGTAAGGGTCGGTTTGTCCTGTTCGTCACTCATCGAAAACCATCATTCCTTCAAAACGCGTCCGAAGCGGCGTCGCTTGTCGGCAACGCCCCAATATTTTCCTCGCCAGATACTGACGCGGCGTGCGGGTCGGAATCGCGGTTGGCCGCGTCCCTACTCCATCCTGTGAAAAACTGCCAGCGGCTCAAATGCGCCAGTACCCGGTCCGCGGCGCGGGCGTCGGTCAACGCCAGATGCACCGCATTCTCGCGGCCTAATGCCATAGATAGGGTGCCGCGGTCTACGGGCAAGACCCGGCCCTCGCGGCCCGAGCCTTCGTCGTCCTCGCCGACGCGCCACGCCTGCGCCAATTTCTTGCGCCCATCCTCGCCCGCGTCGCTGGCGTGGAGGAGCAGGCGGACCTGCCCCTTGCGCGCAGCGGTTTCGATCTTTTCATTGCCGCTGAGCAAGGTGCCCGAGCGCGATTCCAGCCCGAGCCGGTCGAGCGTCGCGCGCTGAAGCTGCGCCTCGATACGCGCGCCGAGATCGTCGGGAATGGTGAAATTGCCGTCCTGGAGCGCGCGCGCGAGCCCGCCCTTCAGCTTGCCTTTGGCTTGTGCGACCTCGAGCGTAGCGCGATCGACGCCGATCCACGCACCGCGCCCCGGCGCCTTGCCAAGCACGTCGGGCGCAATCGTGCCGTCGGGCCCGAGCGCAAGGCGCACGAGCCGTTCGGCCGGCGAAACCTCGCCGGTGATGACGCAGCGCCGTTCAGGCACATGCTGGCCGCGCCGACCAGCGCGGTCTGGTTCGCTCAGCTGATCATTGTGCGGGGTCCGCATCAGCGGCCTCCCCGTTTTGCGGATCCGCCGCGGGCCCAGCTTCCGGCGCGGCTTCCGCCGGCTCGCTCGACTCTTCGTCGTCGAACCAGTGGGCGCGCGCCGCCATGATGATTTCGTTGCCCTGCTCTTCGCTCAGGCCATATTCGCCCAGCACGCCGCCCTTATCCTCGGCGCGTTCGCTGCGCGGCGGGCCGCGGCGGTTGTCGGTGCGCTTCTTGGCGATCAGTTCGTCGGTCGCGAGATCGGCGAGATCGTCGAGCGTCTTGATCCCGGCCTTGCCGAGGATGACGAGCATCGCTTCGGTCAGGTGCGGGATGTCGGCGAGCGCGTCCTCGACACCAAGCTCGCGGCGCTGCGCACGCGATGCTTCTTCGCGGCGTTCGAGCCCTTCGGCGGCGCGGCTCTGCAGTTCCTGCGCCAGTTCCTCGTCAAAACCTTCGATGCTCGCGAGTTCGTCGATGCCGACATAGGCGACTTCTTCGAGTTCGCCGAAACCTTCGGCGACGAGCAGCTGCGCGAGCGTTTCGTCGACGTCGAGCTCTTCCTGGAACATCGTCGAGCGTTCGACGAATTCGCGCTGGCGCTTTTCGCTGGCGTCAGCCTCGGTCATGATATCGATCTGGCTGCCGGTCAGCTGGCTGGCGAGACGGACATTCTGGCCGCGGCGACCGATGGCGAGCGACAGCTGGTCGTCGGGAACGACGACTTCGATGCGGCTGTCGTCTTCGTCGATCACGACACGCTGGACCGTTGCGGGCTGGAGCGCGTTGACGACGAAGGTCGCGGTGTCTTCGGACCAGGGGATGATGTCGATCTTTTCGCCCTGCATTTCCTGGACGACCGCCTGGACGCGGCTACCCTTCATGCCGACGCAGGCGCCGACGGGGTCGATCGAGCCGTCATAGCTGATGACGCCGATCTTCGCGCGCGAACCCGGGTCGCGCGCGGCGGCCTTGATCTCGATGATGCCGTCGTAGATTTCGGGGACTTCCTGCGCGAACAGCTTCTTCATGAAGTCGGGGTGCGCACGGCTGAGGAAAATCTGCGGGCCGCGCGTTTCGCTGCGCACCGACAGGATCAGCGCGCGGACGCGATCACCGACGCGCATCAGTTCGCGCGGAATCTGCTGGTCGCGGCGGATCACGCCTTCGGCGCGGCCGAGGTTGACGACGATGTGGCCGAATTCGACCGACTTCACGACGCCGGTGATGATCTCGCCCGCGCGGTCCTTGAATTCCTGATACTGACGCTCGCGATCGGCTTCGCGGACCTTCTGGAAGATCACCTGCTTCGCCGACTGGGCGTCGATGCGGCCGAGGTCGACCGCGGGCAGCGGGTCTACGATGAAGTCGCCGAGCTGGGCGTCCTTCTGCAGCTTCTGGCCGGCGGCCAGATCGACCTGCTTGAAATAATCCTCGACCTGCTCGACCACTTCGACGACGCGCCACAGGCGAAGGTCGCCGGTCTGGACGTCGAGCTTGGCGCGGATGTCGTTCTCGGCGCCGTAGCGGGCGCGCGCGGCGCGCTGGATCGCTTCTTCAATGGCCTCGATCACGATGCCCTTGTCGATCATCTTCTCGCTGGCGACGCTGTTGGCAATCGCCAGCAGTTCGGCGCGGTTGGCGGAAATGGCAGTGGCCATCAGTCCTGTCCTTCTTCTTCCATTTCGTCGGCACCCTCGATCGAGAGCGGGACGGTTGCGGCAATCAATTTGTCGGTGAGAACGAGCTTGGCCGTATCGATCGCGTCGAACGGCAGATTATGCTGCACACCCTCTTTATCGGTAATCATCACGACATCGCCCTTAGGGTCGATACCAACCAGCTCGCCATTGAAACGCTGACGGCCCGCCAGCTTTTCCTTCAGTGCGATCTTCGCCTCGTGCCCCGCCCAGTCGGCGAAGTCGGCGGGACGCGTCAGCGGCCGGTCGATGCCCGGCGACGACACTTCCAGACGGTAGGCCTGGTCGATCGGGTCCTTGCCCGCTTCCTCAAGCGCGTCGAGCTGGGCCGAAATGCGGCGCGACAGGTCGGCGCAATCCTCGATCGTCAGCTGGCGCGTGTCGGGGCGTTCGGCCATGACCTGCAGCGTCGGGTCGCTCTCGCCGCCAAAGAAGGCGACGCGCACGAGCGCAAGGCCCATCGCCTCGGCTTCGGGCGCGATGATCGCATTCAGGACGTCGAGATCGGCCAATGAAAATTCCCAATTCGGATGACCGGAAAGCATGTGGGTACAGCCGCCGCGGCCCGCGGCCCCGACGTCCCAACTGGCTAACCATGTCAAGAAGTAGGCCGCATATAGGCGCGAAGGGCTGAGTCGGCAAGTGGGAAAGGCGGGTCAGGGATTGAGCAGCCATCCGGCAAGACCGGCACCGATCACAAGCGCGGGCGCGACCCATTTGCCCTTGAGCAGCATGACCGCCGCAACCGCACCGGCGAAGATGGCCATTCCCGCGACCGGGCTCGATACGCGAAGCGCGGTGGCCCAGCCGAGTTGCAGCAGCGTTGCCGCGATGATGCCAACGACGGCCGCCGCGACGCCGGCGAGAGCGCGGTGCAGCGCGGGATTCTCGACTACCGCCTCCAGCCGCTCGAAAAAGATCATCGAGAAAGCGAAGGCAGGAAGGAACATACCCGCGGTGATCGCAACTGCGCCCCAAAGCCCGCCCGCGACATAGCCTGCGAAGGTCGCGAAGATGACGAGCGGCGCGGGCAGCATTCCCGCCAATGCAACGCCGTCGAGGAAGCTCGCGTCGGACAGCCAGCCGCGCCCGACCGTGTCGGTGCGCACATAGGGTATCGCGGTATAGGCGCCGCCGAAGGTGAGCAGCCCACCTTTCAGTCCCGCGATGAACAGCGCGATTATGCCGGCCTCGCTCGCGGCGATATGGGCCTTCACCGTCGGCCCCACGCCCGACAAGAAGAAGGCCAGAACGACCGCCGCGACAAACACCGCCGCTGCGGCGACCGGCCGCGCGGCAAAGCTGTAGATCAGCGCCGCGGCGATCAGCGGTATCCAGAACGGCACCCCCGCCAGCGTCGCGCCGAGCGATGCCGCCGCGAGCAGCCACAGCAGCCAGTCTTCGAGAATATGCGTGCCGATCCGCTGGACCGCGCGCAGGATGATCGCGAGCACCGCGATCTGTACCCCGAGGAAGACGGGGACCATCGCGGGGTTGCCGACGATCCAGTCCTTGTAGAGCCACGCCGCGCCGAGCATCAGAGCGAATCCCGGCAGCATGAACCCCAGCCCGGCGAGCAGCCCGCCGATCCGCCCGCGCGCAACCATGCCGAGGTGGACGCAGAGTTCGTGCGCCTCCGGCCCCGGCAGTATCTGCATCACCGCGAGCAGGCGGTTGAAGCGCGCGGGCGATATCCAGCGCTCCTCCTCGACGAGCGCCTGTTTGACCATCGCGATCTGCGCGACGGGCCCGCCAAAGGCGAGGAAGCCGAAGCGCAGGAAGCGCAGGAACAGCTGGAGGTAGGAAAGCCGGGGTGGTGAAGGCTCGATATTCGTCATGGCAAGCGCGCTCCCTGCCGCAAATGCGGCCTATGGAGCGGAACTTGGACAGCAAGCCGTCTGGACGGGCGTCCGCATGGCCCGTGCCGCGACAAATAGCACGCCGGGCGTCCGGGGGAAGACAGATAAGCTTTGCGCCTTGGAAGGTGAGCATGAAATCCGGACGAACAATGCCCCGATACCGCTTCAGCCCCTCCTTGAGCGAGAAACTGCGGTCAATTCCCGGCGATCAGGCCGGGGATATATAGCGAAGCAATCTTGTCGACGAACTTCTGGGGCGAAGCACCCATCAGGTTCGTCAGGACGATCACCGTAAGGTCATCCTCGGGATAGATGAAGATGGCCGCGCGATCTCCGCCCGTGGGCGTGATCGCGGGATGCTCGGGACGGCGGATGACGGGCCAGCCCAGCCCATAGCCGTTGATGGTCTTGTTGAAACCGCGATAGCTTCCGTCGGGCAGTTGCTGCGGCGTCCAGAGCTGTTCGAGACTCTTTTCGCTGACCAGCTTGTGCTTCTGCAGCGCGATAACCCATGCAGCCAGATCTCTGGCCGTGGCCTGAACCCCGGCGGTGGGATGCATATAGTCCGGCCATGCCTCATGGCGCGCAATCGGAGTCTCGCTGCGCTCGACGCCGACGGTGCGCATATCCTTAATCTGAAGTGTCAGATAGGTATGAAGCGGAGCCAGCTCGGGCACGGTATCGGCGGCATGGCCAAAGCGTGCATGCTTCATGCGCGCTGTCCTGAACTGCCCGTCGCGCACGAAATCGACGAAACGCTTGCCGGAAAGCTTCTCGATGATTTTGCCCATCAGAGCATAGCCGGTCTGATTATAGGCATATTGCGTCCCGGGCGCATATTTCAGAGGCAGTAGCTGCACCTTCGCCCAGGCGGCATCGGGCTCGGCGCCGTCGATCAGCCGGGTATTGTCGTCGATGATTTCGGGCAAGCCGGATGTGTGCGTGAGAATCTGGCGGACCGTAATCTCATTCCAAGATGGCGGAAGCCCTTCGAGATATTTCGTCACCGATGCATCGAGATCGAGCTTTCCGGCCTCGACAAGCTGCATCGCCGCGACGCCGGTAAAGGCCTTGCTGATCGAATTGATGCCGAAGACCGTGCGTTCCGTCACCGGTTTCGCGGTCTTGACATCGGACTGGCCATAGGCGCCGGTGAATATGATCTTGCCGTTCTTCACGATCGCCAACTGGAGGCCGGGAATGCGGCGAGAAGCCATCTCGCTCTGGACCAGCTGTTCAATTGCGACGGCCTTGTTTTCAGCCGCCGCGACCGGTGCCGTGCGGGCGTTTGCACTGGCGGCAAGTCCGCCCATGACCGCAATCAGCCCGATTGCGGCGGAAATTTTGTTCAGCATTATCTGGGTGATCCAAAGGCTTGAGGAAGGTATCGACTACATTGTGTATTGCTATAACAATACACTTATGCGGTCGTCAAGCGCGATTGGATCACCCGCGGCTTCCCGGGTCAGCCGTCCGAAAGCCGCCGGGCCGTTCGTCATCTAAAGCAGCCCCTTGCCATTCCTTTTCCATAGGATAGGCAGCAACGATGTCGTTCGATACCGAAACCGAAGCGCTGGTCCACGACCATATTTTCCTCGGCAAGCGGCACGACCAGAATGCGCGGCGCACCTTGTGGGTCGTTGCGCTGACGGCGGTGATGATGGTCGGCGAGATTGCCGCGGGGATCGCGTTCAACTCGATGGCACTGCTCGCCGACGGCTTCCATATGGCGACGCATGCGGGCGCGCTCGGGATCGCGGCGATCGCCTATGCCTATGCGAAGCGCCACTCGACGAGCGGCCGCTATAGCTTCGGCACCGGCAAGGTCGGCGATCTTGCGGGCTTTGCTTCGGCGCTGGTGCTCGGCATTGTCGCGCTTGGCATCGCGTATGAATCGACGCTCCGCCTCGTCAATCCCAGCCCCGTCGAATTCGGTGAGGCGACGATCATCGCGGTAATCGGCCTTGGCGTGAATATCGTCAGCGCCTTGCTACTCGGCCATGGGCATGATCATTCGCACGATCATGGTCACGAGCATCACGGCCACGCGCACGAGAAGGACAATAATCTTCGCTCGGCCTATCTTCACGTCCTCGCCGACGCGCTGACCTCGGTACTCGCGATCGCCGCTTTGCTCGGCGGGCGCTATCTCGGCTGGGTGTGGCTCGATCCCGCGATGGGGGTCGTCGGCGCGATCGTCATCGCGGTCTGGTCGTGGTCGCTGATGCGCGACACCGGCAAGGTGCTGCTCGACGCCACCGACGCCGCGCTCGAGACCCAAATCCGCACCCTGGTCGAAGCCCCCGGCGATGCGAAGATCATCGACCTGCACGTCTGGCGCGTCGGCCCCGGTGCGCATTCGGCGATCATCAGCGTCGTCGGCGCGACGCGCGAGGCGATCTGCGCCCGCGTCAAACCCATCCACGAAATCGAACATCTGACGGTCGAGATCCGCTGAATCGGGTCGGGCGCTGCAGGATATTCGATATCGGCCGTACTGGGTAAATTCCGCCCGAATATTTCCTCCGTAAACAATGGCGAATTACGGAAATTGCCAGAAACCTTGACTTTTCGGCAAAATAATTTCAATCTGGCGGAGCTAACGTCGCCTGCGACGGAAATTTGATGCCTGATGGCGGATACTTCCCTTCACGCGCTACCAGCTCCTCCGGTGCTTTTGCCGGTTGATTCCCTGTTTTCGTGAAAGGAAACATCCCATGCCCATCGGCACCGTAAAATTCTTCAACAGCGACAAAGGCTATGGTTTCATCGCCAATGAAGACGGCTCGGGCGACAGCTTCGTCCACATCAGCGCCGTCGAGCGCGCCGGCATGTCGACGCTGAACAAGGAACAGCGCGTTTCGTACGAGCTGGAAACCGACCAGCGCGGCAAGACCTCGGCTGTCAATCTTCAGCCTGCATGATGATATCCGGTCCGGCGTCCTTCGGGGTGCCGGACCGGACCATCCGCCGATCGTTTCGGCGCCCCAGCTCGTGCAGCCACCCAAGGAGCATCCTATGGATATGAACGAGCTTTTCTTTCGGCACCAGATGGCCTTGATGGCCGTCGGCCGGATGCGCGGCGCTAGCGCGCGCCATGCCGATTTCGACCTGCCCGGCCATTATGCCGATCGCATCGACGCCTATCGCGTCCGCCGCGGGATGAGCAAATATTTCGCCGTAGCTGCGCGCCCCGACGCGACACCGGTCATCGGCGCCTAATCGACCTTGTCGACCTCGATATGCGGCCAACGCGCCGCGAGCCGCTCCGCCCAACGTTCATAGGGCCATGGAATCACTTCCTGGTCGAACCAGAACAGGCGGTTCCCGTCCAGATCATAGAGGTGCACCTCGTCGTCGCTGTCGTCCTGCGAAACGATGCGCAGCCTCAAGATGCGCGACGGGTGGATGCGGCCTTCGTCGCCGCCGCTCGTCCCGACGCGCCCCTGCCACCAGACAAGATCGCCCGTCGCGGGGTCGATGAAGCTGCCGCGATTCGGATTGGCGAGCATATTGAGCCCGGCGCCGAGCGCGACCAGCGCGCCAAGCCCCTGCGCCAGCGGCACCAGCCATGGCGCGCATTCGCGCCCGTCCTCGCTGCAATTGTCGGCGGGGTCGATCGTCGAGCCTGCCCAGAAAAAGACCAGCCCGAAGGCAAGCAGCAGCCACATCCGGAAATCGGTGCGCGCGCTGCGCCGATAGGATGGAAGGTCGTCGACCATACGGCCGATATACAGCGCGAACCTCAACAGCTGGATAATGCCAATCCATTGCGGATGTCCTGCCGGCCCCATAGGATATCGATGAACGAAACCGCACTTCGGGAGCCCTGACAATGGAAAGTCCGTTGATAGACGCGCTGCTCTGGTTTTCGATCGTCGCGTGCGGGCTCCTGGCCGGGCTCTATTTCACCTTCTCCGCCTTTGCGATGACCGCGCTCGGCCACATCGAGGCGCCCGCAGGCATCGCCGCGATGAACAGCATCAACCGGGTCATCCAGCGGTCCTTGTTCATGCCGCTGTTCGTCGGGTCGAGCCTGTCGAGCCTCGCGCTCGCCGTTATCGGCGCGCTGCATCGAGACGAAGCGGGGGCCGAGGCCGCGTTCGCCGGCGGCAGTATTTACTTCGTCGGCATGTTCGTCGTGACGATGCTCTTCAACGTCCCGCGCAACAATGCGCTCGACGCCAGCGATCCGGCCGCTCCGGCAGGCCAGGCCCTCTGGGCACGTTATTGCAAGGAATGGACGGCATGGAACCACGTTCGCACCCTTGCCTCCACGGCCGCGCTGATCCTGTTCGTGATGGCGCTCACCGCGCGGTGAACCGCCATCGCGGAACGCCCCGGCGATGATGAAACATTTTGTTGGCGTTTCAGCGTATAAGGCGGGCTGCCCCCGTTTGCGCGAATCGCGCGCGACCCGGGCGATGGAATTTGACACGCATGAAGCCCGAATTGTCCCTGACCGCCCGCTCGACGTGGCGCGACCCGGTGCCGGAAAAGCCGGCGGGGCCGGGGCGTGCGTTCTGGGCGGCGATCGTCGGGGTCGTCGCGGTCGCCTGTCTCGCCTTTGTGCTGACGAGCGGACAGTTTCGTGCGCCCCGATTCTTCGGGCCGTACAGCGTCTCGGTGCCGCTGAACTTTCACGCCTATGATCCCGAACGCTGGGCGATCATGAATGCCGAGGATTATACCGACGCGCTGAAAATCGACCCGACTTTGCCCAATCCCGACAGCGTCGGCTATGGTGATGCGGCCGCCTTGCCCCCCGCCGACCCCGCGCTGCTGCGCGAGGAAGCCTTTGTCGGGCCGCCGGCCAAATCCTATGTCTTTCGCGGAGTCACCGCGCTCGACCGCGAGCGTGCACATTATTGCCTGACCGCCGCCATCTATTATGAAGCCGCGTCGGAGACCGACGACGGGATGCGCGGCGTCGCGCAGACGGTGATCAACCGAGTCCGCCACCCCAGCTTCCCGAACACGGTGTGCGGCGTCGTCTTTCAGGGATCGCAGCGCGCGGGCGTGTGCCAGTTCACCTTCAGCTGCGACGGCGCGATGGCGCGCGCGCCCGAACGGCGGAACTGGCTGCGCGCGAGCCGCATCGCGTCGGCCGCGCTCGGCGGCTATGTCTTCCCGAAGGTCGGGCTGGCGACCCATTATCACACGCAGGCGATCTGGCCGCGCTGGGGAAAAAGCCTGGTGATGACCAACATCGTCGGCGCGCATATCTTCCACCGCTGGCGCGGCCGCTGGGGCATGCCCGACGCGTTCCGCGCGCCCTATCTCGGCCGCGAACCGGTGCCCGGCCCCTATTTGCCGCTCGCGCAGCAACTCGCGATCTTGAAAGGCCAGGGCCTGCCGCCCGGTGCCGGCCCCGCGCCGATGCTCACGGGCGCTGCCGCACCGCTTCCCGATACCGCTGCAGCGCCGCTGCCGGGTACAATGACCCCAGCGGCGCCCGTCGCGGCGCCGCCCATCGCCGCTCCGGCCGCACAGACCTATGCCGACCCGCGGCTGAACCAGTCGGGCCAGGTCCGCGAAGAATTCCGCGGCAGCGGAGAGTGGAAACAGTGAGGCAAACCGCCTAGGCTGCCCGCTTCATTACGGGAGGCCTCCATGGGACATGTCAAAGGCATCGGCGGACTGTTTTTTCGCGCGCGCGAACCCGAAGCGCTCGCCGCCTGGTATCGCGAACGGCTGGGGGTCGGCGGCGGATGCAGCGCTGACGAGAGCGTGCCGCCGAACCAGTGGGTGTGGAACGTGACCGCGGGTCCGCTCGTCTTTGCGCCCTTCAAGGCCGACACCGACTATTTTCCGGCCGACCGTCAGCATATGCTGAACCTGCGTGTCGACGATATCGACGCGGTGCTCGTCCCGTTCCGCGAGGCGGGCGACGCGATCATCACCAAGGACGAATGGGACGATCCCGCCACAGGCCGCTTTGCCCGCGTGCACGACCCGGAAGGCAATCCGATCGAATTGTGGGAGCCGCCGAAAGACTAACTTCGTCATTGCGAGCGAAGCGACGCAATCCAGAGCGGTTTACGCCACTCTGGATTGCCGCGCGGCTTCGCCGCTCGCAATGACGAAAGTTGTTACCGGCCCTGGCTGCGCCAGCGCTTGACCACGCGCTCGAGGATTTCGGCCTCGCCGCCGGTTTCACGCCACAATTTCGAGAAGAGCGGGTCGCTCGACGCCGGCCGCTTTTCCTCGTCCAGCGTGTCGAGATAGACGCGGATCGGGATCGACACGCCTTCGCCGCAGACGATGCATTCGCGGTTGCGCAGCGCCGGGATCGAATCGATGAAACCGCGCGCGCCTTCGGGCATCGCCGCCTTCACGAAATGTTGGTCGCGTTCGTTGTTGAGGCGCATCGAGATGATCGTGCCGCACTGTGACAGCACACCTTCGGCCAGATCGGACGGGCGCTGGGTGATGAGGCCCAACGACACGCCGTATTTACGGCCTTCCTTGGCGATACGCTCAAGGATCTTGCGCACCGCCTGCCCCGTCCCGACATCCTTCGACGGGATATAACGGTGCGCCTCTTCACAGACGAGCAGGATCGGGCGCTGCGGCTCGCCGCGCGACCAGATCGCATAGTCGAAGGTCAGGCGCGACAGCACCGCGACAACGACGCCGGTAATATCCGATGGCACCCCCGACACGTCGATGATCGAAATCGGGCGCCCGTCCGACGGCAGGCGGAAAATCTTGCCGAGGAAATTCGACATCGTGTCGGCGACGAGCATGCCCGAAAACATGAAATTATATCGCGGGTCGGCGCGCATTTCCTCGATCTTGCCCTTGATGCGCATGAACGGCGCGCTCGACGTCGCCTTGTCGAGCTTGCCCATCTCGTTCGTGAGGATGTTGAGCAGGTCGGAGAGCAGATAGGGGATCGGCGAATCGACCGTGATTTTGGTCATGCCTTCGGCGAGCCGGTTCTTTGTACGCGCCTGAAGCAGGCAGCGCGCCAGCACGTCGCAGTCGGCCTGGCGGTCGCGGCCCTCGGCGGTGACGAAGACTTCGCAATGTTCTTCGAAGTTCATCAGCCAATAGGGCATCGCGAGGTTGTCGACGTCGAACAGCGCGCCGATCCCCTTGAACGCCGCCGAATATTCGCCGTGCGGGTCGATCATCACGATATGGCCCTGCGGCGCGAGTTCGCAGATCTTGTGGAGGATAAGCGCGGCGCTCGTCGATTTGCCGGTACCGGTCGATCCGAGCAGTGCGAAATGCTTGCCGAGCATCGCATCGACGTACAGCGATCCCCGAATATCCTTGGTCGGATAGACGGTGCCGATTTCGACATGCGCGCGCTCGTCGGCGGCGTAAATCTGTTTGAGGTCAGCGCTGGTCGCCGCGAAAACCTGGCTGCCCGGGATCGGGTAGCGGGTGACGCCGCGACGGAAATTGTGAATGCGCCCGGTGATCTTCTCTTCTTCGCCTTCGCCGAGGAAGTCGATCGTCGCGAGGATCAGCCCCTCGCCGCGTTCGTGCAATTGCTGGTCGCGGATGCTGGCGATCAGCCAGATGTTGCCGACGCGGACCTTGACCTGCGCCCCGACCTGCCCGGCCATCGCTACCGCGGAATCGCTGGACGACGACAATTTGCCAACCGCCGCGGCATCGATCAGGATACGCGAGGCCGATCCCGAAATATCGACGACTTCGCCGATCAGCAGATCGTCGCGATGATGGTTCGTTACCGGCGCCACCGGCGCCGCTACGCCGCCCCCAGCCAGCCTGACATGCTGTGCCGCCGTCAAGTCACTGGCGCCAAATCCGCCACCCTGCATATCCATGTATCCCGCCCCGCCTTTTGTGGTCCCGGTCGAGACTATCGCAGACGAGGGTAAATAGGCCGTGAACTGAGACTCGGAACTCAGCGGCGGCGGAAAATGGCCGAAGCGCCGTAACCGAGCACCAACGACAGGAACACCGCGGAAAGGCCGTAAAGAAAGCCGTGCCGCTGCGCCGCGAGCGCGACGAAGCGTTCGAACCCGGCCTTGCGGATCTGGACATCGCGCGAGGCGACCGCAAGCACGCGCCCGCGGCTGATCAGATAGGTTTCGGCGCGATACGTCCCGACCGGAACGCGCGCTGGCACGGGAATGCGCGCGCGATAGAGCACACCTTCGGTGATTTCGACCGCGGCGGGATTTTCGACGAACAGCCCCGCGCGGCGATAAAGGTCGGTGAGCCCCGCCTCGAAGCGCTCGAGCTTTTTCGCTTCGGAAAAACCCGTCGGCGACATCGACAGGTTGGCGAGCCCGAGTTCGAAGATCGCCGCGGTCCGTTCGTCGACCAGCTTGTCGATCGGGCGCGACGAGCCGATCGCGTAAAAGCCCGGCGACGTGCGCAGGCGGATGCTGCTGGCATTGACCCAGATGCCCGCGACGCGCCGCTTTTCGCGCAGTATGATCGGCCGCACCGGTCCCTTCAGCACGACCACGATATCGGCGCGGTCGTCGGGCAGGCGCTGGCCGGGATAGAGGATCGCGCCGAACAGCAACAATTCCTCGCCGGTAAAGCTGTACTGGATATCGATCGCGCGGCTCGACACGTCGGGCACCAGCCGCGGGTCGGCGGCGTGCGCGGCCGCGGGCGACAGCAGCGCCGCGAGCGACAGGAGCAAGGCGCGCGGCCCGCTCATTGGACCGTGTAGATTTCTTCGGGGCGGATGAAGAGATCGACTCCCATGCGTAGCGCGACGAGCAGCACGATCGCCGCGAGCGCCATGCGCAGATATTCGGGCTTCACCTTTTGCGCGAAGCGCGCGCCGACCTGCGCCCCGATCACGCTGCCGAGCAGCAGCAGCCCCGCGAGCACGATGTCGACCGCGCCCGTGGTCAGCGCATGGACCATCGTCGTCGCGATCGTCACGAACAGGATCTGGAACAGCGATGTGCCGACGACGACCTGCGTCCCCATACCGAGCAGATAAAGCATCGCGGGCACCATGATGAAACCGCCGCCGACGCCGAGCAGCATCGTCAAAACACCCCCGACCATGCCGAGCAGCAGCGGCGCGAGCGGCGAGATGTAAAGGCCCGAGCGATAGAAGCGCCAACGCATCGGCAGGTTCGCAACCATCGGATGGTGGCGCCGCTTGCGCGCGGGTGCGGGCAATCCGGCCTGCGCGGCACGAAAGCTTCCCCATGCCTCGCGCCCCATGAAGGTGCCGACGATGCCGAGCAGCGCGACATAGAGAATGTTGATCACCGTATCGATCTGGCCCCAGGCGGTGAGCAGTTCGAACAGCCCCGCGCCGATCAGCGATCCGAGCAGGCCGCCCGCGACGAGCACCCAGCCCATCCGCAGATCGACGCCGTCGCGTTCGAGATGCGCGAGCACCCCGGACACGCTCGCCCCCGTCACCTGCGTCGCCGCCGATGCCGCCGCGACCGTTGGCGGGATGCCGTAAAAGATCAGCAAGGGCGTGGTCAGGAAACCGCCACCGACGCCGAACATGCCCGACAAAAAACCGACCCCGCCACCCAGCAGGATGATGACCAGCGCGTTGACCGACAGATTGGCGACTGGGAGGTAAAGATCCATGGGCCCCGTTTACGCTCGACGGCGCGAGAAACTGCGCCGAGTCCCGTGACCCTAGAGCATTTTTTCGAAACGGGGAATCGGCTGCGGCGGCTATTTTTATGAGGGATCAGAAGTCGCTCGCGAGAGTCAGCGCGAGGCCGCTTTCGGGGCGCGCATCGCCCGCGACGCGCTGGCGCCAGTCGAGCGCGATGCGGCTGCCCTCGCCAACCTCGGGCAGGCTGAGCGTCAGCCGCGGGCCGACATCGACGCGCGCGGCACCTGGCTGCACCGCCCCCGCCGCCAGCGCACCGAGGCGCAGCGGCGACATGTCGTCGGGGCCGAGGCGATGATCGACCACAATCGCGCCGTCGGCAAAACCGTCGCGCCGCCGCGAGCCGACGACGCCCGCCTGCGCATAGGCTTCGAGTCGGAACCCCGAAGGCAGCGTAACCTCGGACACGCCGCCGCTGGCCATGACAGCGAGCGCGGTTCGCCCTTCTCTTCCTGCTGCGATGCGCTGCTCGATCGCGACATCGACGGGCACGTGCGCGAGCGGCGCAAAGGCAAGGCCGAACGCGACTTCGCGCTGCTGCAGCCGCTCGACCGCGAACGTCGCGCGGCCATAGGCGCGCGCGCGGCCGGCATCGCCAAAGCCATATGCGAGCCGCAGCCCCGCCTGGCTGCCACCAAGCTGGCTTGCCGCGCCGATGGTTTCGGACGCATTCCCCGATCCTTCGCGCCAATAGAGCCAGCTCGCGAGGGCCCAGCCGCCCAACTGCCGTTGAATCCAGAATGGCTTGCCCTGCCCCGGATCGGCGGAGGTCGCGGGCGCGAGCGGGAACCACAGCGGGCCGGACGTCGCGGCGACCGACCGTTCAAGCTCGCCGGGTGGCGGCGGCAGGAGACGCGCGAACAGCGCGAGGCGAAGACTATGGCGGTCGGCACCCGCCGCGGCGGGCGCATCAGCCGCTTGGCGCGCTGGTACGACCGCTGGTACGACGACGATCAGGGGTGGCGGGAGCGTGCCCGGCCGCGTCATGCCCCCCTCCCCTCTGACAGCACGCGGCGCGCTGTCGTGAATGGAGTCGCTGACGGCGAGCGGCGATGGCGGTGCCCAGGGCGCCAAGGCGCCGGAAGGCGCCGACGACATGGCGGGATTCCACGCCATCATGAGACGCAAAACGGTCCATCCGCCAACGCAAAAGAGCAGGAAGCGTAGCGCCGGCGCATCGCGGCGCGCATCCATGCGGCGCGCCATCATCGTGTCGCAATCCGCACAAAGCCGTCATCGTACATCGCCCCGGTGTCCAGATGCTCGGTCTTGTCCCAGACGACCTCGCCCGATCGCACCATCCGCCAATAGAGCATGACCGCGCGCCGCGCGGCGAGAATCGCGATCACATTCGACACAAAGGCGCGCGGCAACGAACGCGTCGCCTCGCCGAGGCCGTACCAGCGCGCCGTGAAATGCCCGCGCATCGCCATGCGCCAGCACAGCATGACCGCATTGAGAGCCAGAAGCAGGCGCGTACCATCGCCGACGATGATCGCATTCCAGCCGAACAGCAAATGCCCCGCCCCGCCGAGCGCCGTCAGCAACGCCCCGACATAGGCAGCCAAAAGAATGAGCGCAGCGAGCGGCGCCCGGCGGTCGCGCCACAGCATCCATCGCGCCAGCCAGGGGCGCGCCGCGCGGAGGCCGCCTTCGTCGCGCCGTGACCGCGGCCAGCCGAGATGGTCCCACCCGGCGAGCGCGATTCCGGCGATCCAGCGCGATTTCTGGCGTACCGCCTTTTCAGTCCTGCCGGGAAAGGCGCCTCGCGATACGACACGATCGCCTGCAGGCCCGATCGTGTCTACAAAGCGTGTTCCAAGGCCATAGGCGCCAATCACCATGCCAATTTCATAATCTTCGGTCAGGCTGTCGCAGCGAAACGGTTCGCCGCCACGCTCGATCGCCAGCAGCGCGAGGGCGGTGCGTGTCAGCGCGCAGCCGACCCCCGCCGAAGGCAGCGGCAGGTCGAGGCGTGAGCGAACGACCAGTTCCTTGCCATGCGCCTCGGCAAACTCGTCGCCATAATGTCCACCGATCCAGCGCTCCTCGCGTTTGATCAGCGGGACGACGGGAATCTGCACCATCGCATTTTCGCCGAGATAGCGGCGATAGAGCGCGAGCTCGCCGGGATGGACATGATCCTCGGCATCGTGAAGGACGATGGCGGAAAAGAGCACGTGCTCGGCGCGCTCATCCTCGCCGAGCGCCGCCCATAGCCGGTTGAGATTGTCGCCCTTCGTCGTCGGCCCCTCGCGATTGCCGATAACCAGCCGGAGCCGCCCGTCCCGCGCGATCAAGGGCGACACTGCAAAGAGCGTCGCGGCATCATTGGCATAACAGCCGACGTAGAGACGGAAATCCTCGCCCTCCCACGCCGCCAACGTCCGCTGCAACATCGCGGGAAGCGCGTTGGCTTCATCCCATGCGGGCACGAAGATTGCGAAGCGTCCCTCGACCGGCGGCGCGTTTGGGATTAACGACGGTCCGCGGCGGCGCGTGGACAGCCACAGTGCATCGAACAGCAGGTCATCGAGGCCGAACAGGAGGATTCCGACCGATGCGAACAGCATCAGTTCGTGACCGGCGCCGAGCACCAGCCATTCCAGCCATGCGGTCGACAGCTCCACCCTGCTAGCCCCGCCCCCGTCGATGACCTAATGTCACCCCCGCCGGCAGTGCTAGTGAAGAAGGTGATTTTGTAAAGATTAGTGCCCGCCGGTGGGCAAATGTCAAATTCCCTGACGAAATAAGGAAATAACTGACCCATGAATCGCAGTTTTCCGCCTCGTTCCGCGCTACGCGACTTTCTTGATGGCGAGAGCGCCGGGGGGATTCTGCTGATTTTATCAGCCATTTTGGCGATGATTGTCGCAAACTCTTCGCTCGGGATCATTTATCACGACGCGATCCATGCCGTGACTGGTCCGATACTTACCGACAAGCTCGGCCCGATGACCGTCCACCTGTGGATCAACGACGGGCTGATGGCGATTTTTTTCCTGCTCGTCGGGCTCGAGATCAAGCGCGAATTCGTCGATGGGCGGCTTGCGAGCTGGGACCGGCGCCGGTTGCCGTTCATCGCCGCGGCGGCGGGTATGGCGGTGCCCGCGGCGCTCTATATGGCGTTTGCGGGCGGCGAGCCGGGGCTCGGGCAGGGCTGGGCAATCCCCGCCGCAACCGACATCGCCTTTGCGATGGGCGTGCTGGCCCTGCTCGGCAGGCGCGCGCCGACCTCGCTCAAGCTGTTCCTCGTCACCGTCGCGATCGTCGACGATATGGGCGCGGTCGCGATCATCGCGCTTTTCTACACCGCGAAGATCAACCTCATCGCGCTCGGCGCGGCGGCGTTCATCCTCGGCCTGATGTTCACGATGGCGCGCCTCCGCGTGAAGAGCCTGCCGCTCTACTTGCTGATGTTCGCCTTTCTTTGGTATGCGATGCTGCTTTCGGGCGTTCACGCGACGATCGCCGGGGTCCTAGCAGCAATGGCAATCCCGTTCGAGCGCACGCCGGACGCGCCCGACAGCGCGCACTCACCGTTGCACCGGCTCGAGCACGGGCTCCACCCCTGGGTCTCCTTTGCGATCGTGCCCTTGTTCGGCTTCGCCAACGCCGGGGTCGATATGAGCGGGCTGACCGCCGAGCAGATTTTCGCGCCTTTACCCCTCGGCATCGCCGCAGGATTGTTCATCGGCAAGCAGATCGGCATTTTCGGCAGCGTCTGGCTCGCCGTCAAACTCGGGATCGCGGGACGGCTGCGCGGCGCGACCTGGCTGCAAGTCTATGGCGTCGCGATGCTGTGCGGCATCGGCTTCACGATGAGCCTGTTCATCGGCGGGCTCGCCTTTCCGGATAATGCGCTGCGGGTCGAAGAAGCGAAGATCGGCATCCTGATGGGGTCGCTCGCGGCGGCGCTCGCCGGCTACGCCGTGCTGCGCTTCGCACCGCCCCATCCCGACCATGATGCGATCGAGAGCGAGTCCGACGCCGAAATCGCCGCCGACGGCGATGTGCGTGACACCTCCGAAAACGGCGTTATGTCGAGGTGATGCGCAACCTCATCACCTTGTCGCTGATCGTCGCCCTTTCGGGCTGTGCCGCCAGCGAAACCAAACCGCCAGCCAAGGCCGGTGTCGCCGCCGTCGACGTGCGTCGTACTCCTGCGTCGACCAAGGCGCTCGACGAGATTGCCGCCACCTATCTGCGACTGACGCTCGAAATCGGAACGCACGAGCCCGGCTATATCGACGCCTATTACGGCCCGCCCGAACTGCAAAAGGCGGCCGAGGCGGCACCGCGCGACAAGGCTGCGCTGCTGACGGCGACGCGCGAGCTGATGGCGCAGCTCGATCTCGCGGCGCGGCGCCTGCCCGACCCGCTCGAACGCCGCCGCGCCACGTTCCTCCGCGCGCAGCTCCGCGCCGCGGAGACGCGATTGCAGATGATGCAGGGCACACGCTTTACCTTCGCCGACGAAGCCGAGCGACTGTTCGGGGTGCGGCCGCGGCTGAAACCGCTCGCAAGTTACGACGCCGAACTGGCGAAAATCGAGGCGCTCGTCCCCGGCGAAGGCGCGCTCGCGGACCGCGTCGAGGCCTATCTCGACGCTTTCACCATCCCCAAGGAGCGGCTCCAAAAGACCTTCGACGCCGCGATCGCGCGCTGCCGCGGACGCAGCATGGCGCATATCGCGATGCCCGAGGGCGAAAGCTTCCGGCTCGAATTCGTCACCGGCAAGAGCTGGAGCGGCTATAATTATTATCAGGGTGGCTATCACAGCCTGATCCAGGTCAACACCGACCTGCCGATCCGCCTGTCGCGCGCGCTCGATCTCGGCTGCCACGAGGGATATCCGGGGCATCATCTGCTCAACATGAAGCTGGAAGAACAGCTGGTCAAAGAGCGGGGCTGGGCCGAGTTCAGCGTTTATCCGCTCTACAGCCCGCAAAGCCTGATCGCCGAGGGCAGCGCCAATTATGGCATCGACCTCGCTTTCCCCGAGAGCAGCAAGGCGGACACCGAACGCGATGTGCTGATGCCAATCGCCGAGATCGCGGTGCCCTCCGACGACCGCTATTGGCAGCTGCTCGCGGCGATCAAGCGCGCGTCGGGCGCGCGGCTGACGATCGCGCAGCAATATCTCGACGGCGTCATCGACCGGCCGACCGCGGTCGCGCTGACGCAGAAATATATGCTTGTCTCGCCGCAGCGCGCCGAACAGTCGGTGAGCTTCACCGACCAATATCGCAGCTATGTGATCAACTATGGGCTCGGCGAGACGATGGTGCGCGCTTATGTCGAGCGCGGCAAACCGACCCGTGACGAGATGTGGCTGCGCATGGCGAAGATCGTCAGCGAACCGACCTTGCCTTCGGATCTGCTCGCACGCTGAGCCGTCAGATATCGACGATGATCTTGCCGAAATGCGCGTTCGTCGCCTGATGGCGAAACGCGTCGGCAAGATTTTCGAGCGGGAAATGCTGGTCGAGGATCGGACGAATGAAGTTCGCCTCGACCCCCGCGATCATCGCGAGCTGCTGCGCGCGGCTACCGACGGTCAGCCCCTGCACGCGCAGATTCTTGCTCATCAGCAGCGCGGTCTTCACCGGCCCGACGATCCCTGCGAGCACACCGATCAGCGCGACATGGCCGCCGACGCGCGTCGCGACCATCGACTGGTCGAGCGTGCCCGCGCCGCCGATCTCGACCACCGTATCGACGCCGCGTCCGCCGGTGAGTTCAAGCGCCTTCGCGCCCCACACCGGCACCTCCTTGTAATTGATCAGCTCATCGGCGCCGAGCGCCTTGAGCCGTTCGAGCTTCGCGTCGGACGAGCTTGTCGCGATCACGCGCGCACCCGCAGCCTTGGCGAATTGCAGCGCGAACACCGACACCCCGCCGCTGCCCTGCACCAACACGGTCGAGCCCGGCTGCGTCACTCCGTCGACGAACAGCGCGCGCCATGCGGTCAGACCCGCACAGGTCAGCGTCGCGGCTTCCGCCGCCGACCAGCCCGTGGGTGCGCGGGTGAACCAGTGCTGCGGCGTCACCACGACTTCGCGCGCATAGCCGTCGATGCTGTCGCCCGGCACTTGCGTGAAGGCATGCGGCGGCGGCGCGCCATCGTCCCAGAAGGGAAAGAAGAGCGACACGACACTGTCGCCGACTTTATAGTCGGTGACGTCCTCACCGACCGCCTCGACCGTCCCCGCGCCATCTGACATCGGGATGCGCCCGTCGATCGTGGGGATCATCCCGGCAACGACCGCAAAGTCGTGGAAGTTGAGCGACGAGGCGGCCAGCCGCACGCGAATCTCGCCCGGCTCCGGATCGCCGGGGTCGGGAAGGTCGGTGAGCGTGAGGTTGTCGAGGGAAGCGGGCGCGCGAAGCTGGACCGCCCGCATCACTCCGCCGCCATCGCCATTTCGACGCGCTGCGGGCCGCGGATGACGCCGCCCGGCGTCGGGCCTTGCATTTCGCCGTCCTTGAAGGTCACAACGCCCGACTTCACCGTCGCGACATAGCCGTCGGCCTTTTGCAGCAGGCGCTTGCCACCCGCGGGCAGATCGAAGGCGAGCCAGGGCTTGCCGAGCTTGATCGCATCCATGTCGATGACATTGAGGTCGGCAAGATAGCCGGGCGCGAGCACGCCGCGATCTTCGAGGCCGTAGAGCAACGCCGTATCACGGCACTGGCGCTTCACCGCATGTTCGAGTGCGATGCGATGGCCTTTGCGGTCGCGCACCCAATGCTGGAGCATGAAGGTCGGCGACGCCGCGTCGCAGATCGTTCCGCAATGCGCGCCGCCGTCGGAGAGGCTGTTCACCGTGTCATCCGACGCCTGCAGATCCTCGAGGAAATTGAGGTTGCCGTCGCGGTAGTTCAAAATCGGGAAATAGATGAAGCCCTTGCCATCGTCCTTCATCAGCAGCTCATAGGCATATTCGGATGGCGATACGCCCGCCGCGACCGCGCGTGCCATGATGCTCTCGTCCATCTTGGGCTCATAGTTGAAGTCGGGGTCCATTTCGAAATGGACCGGCCAGCCTTCGGCGACGACCTTGAGGAAATCGAGGATGTCGCTTTCGGGCCAGACATTCGCTTCCGAAATCATCCGCGCCTTGAACGTCGGGTCTTTCAGCTTCGCGAGCTGCTCGGCCCACGGCAGGTCGATAATCTCGTTCCACGCGGGCTTGAAGCGGAAGGGATGGACGGTGCCCTGCCACGCCATGATGATACCGTTGCCGCGGAGTGCGATCTGCGCGACGATGTTCGCACCGGTCGCATTCTGCCGCCGCATTTCCGAAATCTGTTCTTCGAGCGGCAATTCCTTGGCGATCGACTGGAGCGCGGCGAAGGTCACGGGCAGGCCGGTCTCGCGGCTGAGGTCGCCCATCCACTGAAATTCGTTCCACTCGCGCTTCATGTCGCTCGCCATTTCGAACACGCCATAGCCGACGCGGCCCATCGCCCGGCCGATCGCGATCAGCTCCTCGGCGGTTGCGGTGGTGCCGGGGACGAGTTCGCCGTCGATCGATTTATGCAGCACGGTGCGGCTGGTCGAGAAGCCGAGCGCGCCGGCGCGCACGCCTTCCTCGACGATGCGCGACATCTCCGCGATATCCGCGTCGGTCGGGATCGCGCCGGGCTTTTCGCGGTCGCCGAGCACATAGGCGCGCACCGCGCCGTGCGGGACGTGGCACGCGACATCGACGGTCCGCGGCAGCTTTTCCAGCGCATCCATATATTCGGGGAAGGTTTCCCAGTCCCACGACATGCCTTCGGCGAGCGCGGTGCCGGGGATATCCTCGACGCCTTCCATCAGCGAGATCAGCCATTCGTGGCGGTCGGGCTTGGCGGGGGCAAAGCCGACGCCGCAATTGCCCATCACGACCGTGGTGACGCCGTGCCAGCTCGACGGCGCCATTTCGGCGTCCCACGTCGCCTGCCCGTCATAGTGGGTGTGGACGTCGACAAAGCCCGGGGTGACGATCTTGCCGCTGGCGTCGATTTCCTCACGCCCCGCGCCAAGGTTTTCGCCGACCGCGACGATCCGGTCGCCATCGACCGCGACGTCCGCGACAAAGGGCGCTCCGCCCGAACCATCGACGACGGTGCCGCCGCGAATCACCAGATCATGCATGTCCGCTCTCCCAAGCTTTTAGGCCAGATTTTTTAGTTTCACGAAGAAACCTATCATCAAAATCGCGAGATGCAAATAAGCGCGCGGCCCCTGCGACAAGGCGCTATGATGGCGAGACGAAATCATAGGGAGTCGATGCCATGATCCGCCCGCTTACCCTCGCCCTCTTGCTTGCCGTTTCGGCCACGCCGCTCGCCGCGAAAGAAGCGGCCGCACCCGACTATAAAGCCGCCCTCGCCGATCCCGCGCGCCCCGCCGCCGACCGCGAACGCGATGCCGCGCGCAAACCTGCCGAATTGCTCGCTTTTGCCCAAATCGCGCCCGGCGAACAGGTCGGCGACTTCGTCATGGGGGGCGGCTATGTCACCCGTCTGCTTGCGGCCGCGGTCGGGCCGACGGGCAAGGTCTATGCGTTCCAGCCCGCCGAATTCATCGCGTTCAAGAAACAATATGGCGACGATCAGGCCGCAGTCGACGCCGCCTATGTCAATGTCGACGCGGTGGCCGGCTCCTTCGCGGCGCCTGCCTTCACCACGTCGCTCGACACGATCATCACGGTACAGAATTTCCACGACCTGTACCTGAAGCCCTTTCCGGCCGGGACGGGCGACAGGGCGAGCGCGGCGCTGTTCGCGGCGCTGAAACCCGGCGGGACGTTGGTCGTCGTCGATCATGTTGCCGCCGACGGCAGCGGCACGACGCTCTCCGACAGCCTGCACCGGATCGACAAAGCGGCGGTGGTCGCGACGTTGACCAAAGCGGGCTTCAAGCTCGAGGCCGAAAGCGACCTCTACAAGCGCGCCGACGATCCACATACCGCGAATGTCTTCGACGCGGCGATCCGCGGCAAGACCGATCAGTTCGCACTCCGCTTCCGCAAACCGGGATGATTACATGACCAGTGATGACGACGATTATGTCTATGACGAGGCGAGCGGCGAGTGGCTGTCGGCGACCGACGCGCGCGACCGCGCCGCCGCCGATTCGACCGGCCCCGAGGTACGCGATGCGGTCGGAAACTTGCTCGCGGACGGCGATTCGGTCGTGCTGGTGAAAGACCTCAACGTCAAAGGCGCAGGGCAGACGCTAAAGGTCGGCACGGTGATCAAGTCGATCCGGCTGACCGGCGACGATCAGGAAATCGACTGCCGGTTTGAAGGGATCAAGGGACTGGTGCTGCGCGCGGAGTTTGTAAGGAAGCGGTGAGACGATCCTCCCCACGGCTGCGCCGCAGGGAGGATCGCAAGCCTAACCCAGAGTGCCTCTCCGCGGCCCCAGATAGCCGAACAGATACGCCGCGACCTTCCGCATCTGGATTTCCTCCGCGCCCTCGGTGATGCGATACCGCCGATGGTGGCGATAGATATGCTCGAACGGCTTGTGCCGCGAATATCCGATGCCGCCATGCACCTGCATCGCGCGGTCGGCGGCTTCGCACACCAGCCGGTTCGCCCAGTAATTGCACATGCTGACCTTGTCGGAGAGGTTATGTTCGACCTCGCGGTGCGGCATATTGTCCATGTCCCAGGCGGTCTTGCGGATCAGCAGGCGCAGCATTTCGGCCTGCGTTGCGAGTTCGACGAGCGGGAACTGGATCGCCTGGTTCTTCGCCAGCGCCTCGCCGAACGGCTTGCGCTCGCGCGCATAACGGACGCTTTCCTCGATGCAGAACACCGCCGCGCCCAGCGAGCTCGCCGCCTGTCGGATGCGGTTCTGGTGGACGAAGCTCTGCGCGATCGACAGCCCGCCGCCCTCGGGGCCGAGCCGCGCATCGTCGGGCACCCACACGTCGGTGAAGGTCATGCGCGGATGGTCGGTCGGCATGTTGAAGGTCCACATATATTCGTCGACCGTCATCCCCGGGGTCCCGGTGGGCACAAGCAGGCAGGTGATGCCCTTCGCATCGCCATCCTCGCCGCTGGTTCGGCAGAAGGTCGCACAGTGCGTCGCGACATGCATGCCGGTGATCCACATCTTGCGCCCGTTGATGAGCCAACCGTCGACGCCGTCGCGGGTCTCGTGCACCGCGCGCGTTTCCATATGCGTCGCGTCGCTGCCGTGATCGGGCTCGGTGAGGCCGAACGCGGTGCGGCGCTTGCCCTCGAACCCGCCGAGGATGAACTCCTGCTTCTGTTCGTCGCTCGTCCCGAACTGCTCGAACATCTCGACGAAGGGGAAGTTGCCTACGATGCTATGCTCGTTCTGCAGATCGTTATGGAGCCCGAGGCCCTTCGCCGCGAAATGCTCGCGGATCACCGCCATCCACAGGTTCGATCCGTCCTTGCCGCCATATTTCTTCGGCGCTGAAAAGCGCCAGTGCCCCGCGGCATCGGCCTTGCGGGTTGCCCGCTTGAGCAATTCTTCCCAATCGTGGCGCGGCAGCCCCTGATTGTCCCAGTCGGTGCGGCTATGCTCGCGGCGATGATCGAAGAAGCGGATATTGTCGTCCGCCAGTTCGAGCGGCCTGATCTCGGCCTCGATAAACGTGTCGAGCTCGTCCAGATACGCCTGCAAATCGGCGGGCATCGCAAAATCCATGTCTCTCTCCCTTTATCTTTAGCCACGCCAGTCGGCGCGCGCCGCAGCGAGCGCGGCATATTTGGGGCTGTCGATCGCGCATTTATCGAGCGCAGCGCGGCGCAGCGTGGCGAGAAGGCCGGGTTCGGCGAGCGTCGTTTCGCCGTCCATCATCGCCGTCGCGAGCGCCGCATCCTCGGCGCGCACGCCCGCATCGAGATCGCGCAGCACGATGCCGAGCGCATTCATTGCGACCACCGCTTCGAACTTGGCATGGCCTTCGGCGCCCGGTTTGATCGTCCCTTCGATCCAGTCGCGCACCGCCTGTACGATCTCGCGATTGGTCGGCTCGCCAACGGGTTCGACCGAGGCCGACGTCGCGGGCGGCAGCGGCCGCGCACGCTCGCCTTCGGGCGCTTCGGTTTCGAGCAGCAGCAACAGGTCGAGTTCCTGTTCGGCCGTGCGCCGACCGATCACGACGCGCTCGACGGTCGGGTCGGCGCCGTTCCGCCACATCTGCCCCATCTGCAGGCAGCCCAGCGCCCACCAGAGCGTGCGATAGACGAGCCAGAAGCGGAACCGGCTGCGATCAACCTTCACCCCGCCCGCTGCCTCATAGGCCGCAAAATAGCCGTCGAGGCTTCCAACCCCGAAGGCAGGCTTGTCCAGTCGGCCGAAGCGCCACACCGTCATGCAACCGAACGCCAGATCCTCATGCGCATCACCGCGGTGCGCGAGCTCCCAGTCGAGTACGGCCGCCAGCCCATCGGCATCGACCATAACATTGCCCATGCGGTAGTCGCCATGAACGAGCACGGGATCGGCAGTCGCGGGCAGATGATCCTCGCACCACCGGATCGCCAGCGCGATCACCGGCCGGTCGCCGCCATAAGTGAGGAAGCGCGCTTTCAGCTCGGCAAGGGCATCGACCGTGTTCATCAACGGGATCGCATCGGGGATCGCAGCCGCCGGGATCGCATGGATGCGCGCCAATTCGCGCCCCAGATCGGCGAGCAGCGACGGCGGCGGGTCGGCGAGTATCTTGGCCGGGCTCACCTCGGCGATCACGCGCCGCATCACATAACCGGTGCCCATCCCGTCACCATCGGCGAGTACGCCGACGACCTCGGGCGCCTTCACCCCCGCCGTATGCGCCGCAATCACCAGCGCCGCCTCGTCGGCATGGCCATAGGGGCGATCCGCCATATATTCCGCCGACGGCGCACGGCGGAGGACATAGGCCTGTCCACCCCAATCGAACGCCCAGCTTTCCATATTCGCCCCGCCCGACAGACGGGCGAGCCCGCGAAGGTCGCCGGTCCCGGCGATGCGCGTCATGAAGGCGGAAAGCGTCGTGGATAGATCGATCATTACTTAATGATGCTAAGGATTTTTGACCGCCGCAAGCCGTAATCGCATCGAGCACCGCGCAATCGCAGGAAATGGCAAATTGCAGCGCAACCCCGGGGCGATCGCGGGCCTCAGCGGTGCACCCGGTCCTTCAGTCGCCCGTCATACCATTTGCGCGCAAAATCCCCCCAGGCGAGCGGGGCAACCGATCCCGACAATCAGCGGGCCTACATCTGGAACCGCACCCGGTTCAGATAATAGGATGCGATCGGTTTGCCCGCCGCATCGAGCGCGGGTTCGAACCTGGCCCGTTTCATGATCCCCTCGCACACTGCATCCTCGAACACTTTGGCGCGGGTCGATTTCTGGATATGGCAGCTTTTGGGATTGCCGGTCTCATCGACGATCAGCCTGAAATGGACAAGACCGCTTTGCCGACCGTCGCGCATCTGCAGCGGATAGTCGCTCGCCGTAACCCAGCGCCCCGGGTTGCCCGCTGGCACAACCGGGCGCGACAGTTTCTCGTGCGCAGCGACATCGATCCCCCAGCCGCGCAGCAGATCGGACGTGCAGCCGGCCAGCGCCTCCATCGGTTTGCCCATCGCCCCGGTTTGAAGCAGGACCGGCCCCATGCCCGGTATGTCGATCTCGACCCAAGTGACCGACGCGTTCAGCGCCGGATCGATGGACGGCAGCGGCGTGGGCGGCGCGCCATCCTCGCGCTCCTCGCGTTCGATCTGCGACGCTTCCCACGCCTCGTTACTGCCCGCGACGAGCACGGAGCCGCCGATCATCATGACCGGCGTTCCATTGTCGCGCGTCACCAGGTCGAAATTGCGCTTCTGTTCGCGCTCGTTCGGCCCGAAGCGGACGACGGTCTTTCTCACATCGCTGCGAACTTTCGCGAGCTTGCCCATCAGTGACATGAAAACCATCGGGCCCGGCTGGAACCGGTCGAGGACGAGGATGACTTCATTGTCCCCGGTGCCAAAGGAACGCCCCATCCGGCAGCTGTCGGCGGCGTAATTCACATGCCATTGCGACGAGGGCGCGAGCCGGAGCGGCTCTTTGGCGTGCACGGGCATCGACGCGGCAGCCAGCACGGCAAGCCAAGACAGACTGGCAAAGCGACGCGCCATATCCCTCTCCCCATATCCCAAGGCTATAGAGTTACAGCGAAATCATAATATCGCAAGCCGTCTACGGGCGCCCTACAGCGCGCCGTAAGAGGCATAATCCTCGACATGCGCGTTCGAGCGGCGGAAGCTGGTGAAGCTCATGCTGGCCGACAGGTCGAGCGCCTCGACCTGGTGCCACCAGCCGACGGGAAGGAAAATCGCCTCGCCCGGGCCGATGATCGTCTCGAGGATCGGCGGCGTGTCGGCGTCGCCGGGACCAGCGGGCAGCGCCTCATTCGCCCACTCCGAAAAACAGTGCCGGCTGTTCTTCATGCGGTCGAACGCCCATGGCGGCGCCATGCGCACGCGCTTGCGGCCGATCACCTGCACCAGCAGATTGTTGGTGAGGTCGTGATGCCAGGGAGTCAGCGTGCCCTTGGGCCCGAGCCAGAAAAAGCCGTCGCGCTCGCGCACGTCGAGCAGCGCGATCGGCGCCATATCGTCCCAGAGCGGCGCCAGCGCCGCGGCGTTGGTGCCGCTGTTATAGGCAGTGAGGTAGATGTCGTTGCTCGCCTCGTCCTTGCGGAGCCAATCGAGCAGTTCGGCGAAGCGGACGAGGCGGCGATGATCGTCCTTGGCGAGTTCGTAATCGGGGCTACGCTCGCGCTCGACCTGCGCCTCGACGACCGCATCGCCCGCGACCGCGGCAAAATGGTCGAGCGACCAACGCGTCAGCGCGGGCCATTGGTCGATGAGGCCGACGAGCTTCGCCGGCCGGTTCGCCTCATAATGATGGCGATAGAAATGGTCGGGATCGACATCGGCCAGCGTGTCGAGCGCGAAGCCACCCTCGGCCTCGCGCGCCAGCCGCTCGTGATTGGCGAGCAGCCAGCGCTGCTTCGCCATGCGTGCCGCCTGCTTGCGCAGCATCGCGGCCATCGGATCCTTGGCCAGCCGGTCGACTTCATATTTGGCGGCAGCCGCCGATATGCCCGCGGCCGCGAGGCGCGTGTGAAGCGCAGCATCGTCATCGCCTGCCGCGAGGCCTTCGGCGAGCAAGCTGCGTTTGTCGGGTGGGGGCACGGGCGGAATCCTTGCAAGCTGCAGCATGGCGGCGGAAATGAAGTTTCAACCTCAAGCGCCTGTCCATGACAGAAAGATGACGGCGCTATCGGGAAGCCTGCCACCAGAATCTGTTGATATAGAAGCTTTGCACCGAACGGCCTTCGCTATCTTCGGCCGGAAGAAAAGTGGCGCGAGCCAGCAGCAATTCGCATGTCTTGGCGTCTAGGCTTGGAAATCCGGAACTATCGATGATCCGGCAACCGGTGGTCGCCCCGTCCGCACCGACCGTCAAAAGAAAGGTCGTCATGCCTTCATTGTTGTTCACGGCATCATAGACCGGGTAGTCGCCTCTGGTGACCCATTTCCCCGGGTCACCTGCAGGCCGGGGCCTGACCGCCAGCGACCGCGACCGATCGGCGTCGAACCCCCAGCTTGCGAGCAAGTCCTTCTCGCACGCCTCCAACGCCTCGATCGCCGCGCCCACATTGGGCAGAGAGGGCGAGACATCGAGTTTCTGCGGCCCCGTCAAGCGTCCGAGGCCGCCATCGCGTAGCGCATCGAAAACAACACCGTCGGGATCATTCCACCGGATCACCCCTTCGTCGCCTGCTTTCGCGACATAGGAATCGGCTTGGACACGGTGCCGGCGCCCCGCCCCGAGTTCGATTTCAATCGACGCTGTCGACGAATGGGCGGGGAGCGCGCTGCCATAGAGGCTCCAGTTGAAGCCGCCTAGCGTCCAGCCCCGATCCACCTCGAGACGATAGGCGTGGTCGGCAGTCGTAAAATGACGAATGAGGCGGCATTTGGTCGCGCCATAGTCGACTTCCCACCGGCTTTCCGGCGTGTCCGCCATCGCCTGCGCTGCGACCGGAGCGGTAGCAGCCGGTCCGGCCAAGAGAGCGCAAGCGGCGGTTACAAGGCGAAAAAAGTTCATCGCGCTACGGTAAGCGCCGAAACCCGCGACGCAAGTCGGAACCGCAGGTAGCTTGCGCGAAAATCCCGGCCAGCCGGGCACCCTCAGTCGCCCGCCGGCCCTTCATAGCCGCGTCCATAGACCGCAGCGCGAAAATCGCGGTGGAGCGTGCCGTCATAGGGAATGGTCTGGACGAAGAAGACCGCGGTCAGCTTGTTCGCCGGATCGACCCAGAACAAGGTCGAGGCCATGCCATCCCAGAAAAATTCGCCGACCGCGCCGCGATTTTCCTCCGCCGTCTGCGGCGGCGACTTGCGCACCGCGAAATCGAAACCGAAACCGACCGCGCCCTTGCCGGGGAGCCACGCGCGCTCCTTGATCGCGGGGTCGAGCTGGTCGGTCGCCATCAGCTTCACGGTCGACGGTTTGAGGATACGCGCGCCGTCGAGTTCGCCCCTGTTCGCCAGCATCCGCGCGAAACGCTGATAATCGTCGAGCGTCGAGGCGAGGCCGAAGCCGCCGGGGGTCAGCGCATTGTCGCGGAAATTGAGCGTCTGTGCTGCGGCCGCGTCCTGCTGAACGAGCTTGCCGTCCTTTTTCACGTTCATCGCCGCAAAGCGCGGCAGCTTCGCATCGGATTGCCGCCACGCGGTGTCGGTCATCTTCAGCGGTTCGAAGATATGCGCGCGGACATAGGTGGCGAAGGGCTGGCCCGACAGCTTCTCGACCAGCGCCGCCTGCACGTCGACCGCGATGCTATATTCCCACTGGGTGCCCGGCTGATACAGCAGCGGCGCCGTGGCGAGGCGGCGGCTTGTCTCGGCGAGCGGGATCGTCAGCGCGAGCGGGTCAGCGGCGACATAGGCGTCGTGCGCGGGCGTCGGTCCGGCGCCATAAACGAAGCCCGCAGTGTGGCGCAGGATGTCGCGTACCGTAATCGGTCGCTCGGCGGGAACGAAACGCGGCTGGCCCGCTGCATCCTTGCCGGCATAGACGCGCATGTTCGCATATTCCGGGAGATATTTAGCGAGCGGATCGTCGAGGTGGAACTTGCCCGCTTCCCAAAGTTGCATCAGCGCGACCCCGGTGACGGGCTTGGTCATCGAATAGATTTGCGCGATCGTGTCGCGGCGCATCGGGCGCTTCGCGTCGCGGTCCGCCATCCCGGCAGTGCCGAAATAGACCTCACGCCCTTCCTGCCAGATCAGCGCCGAGGTTCCGGCAGCGCGGCCGTCGGCGATCATCGCTTTCAGCGCGGCGTCGATGCGGGCCTTGTCGATGACGAGCTTTTCGGCGGGAGCGGTCTTCGCTTCGGCGATCTGTATCGGGAGGATGGTGGGCGCGAGTGCCAGAGCCAGTGCGAAAGCCAATTTGCGCATGCCTATCTCCCCTTTATTTCGGGAAAGACTAGCAGGCGGCGGACAAAGAAAAAGGGCGGACCCGAAGGCCCGCCCTTTTCGCATTCCTATTCCTGACCGAAAATCAGATCTTGCCGGTCAGCTCAGGCACCGCGCTGAACAGGTCAGCGACGAGACCGAAGTCCGCGACCTGGAAGATCGGAGCGTCTTCGTCCTTGTTGATCGCGACGATCGTCTTCGAATCCTTCATGCCGGCGAGATGCTGGATCGCGCCCGAGATGCCGATCGCGAAATAGACCTGCGGCGCGACGATCTTGCCGGTCTGGCCGACCTGATAGTCGTTGGGGACATAGCCCGCATCGACCGCGGCGCGGCTGGCACCGAGCGCGGCGCCGAGCTTGTCGGCGAGCGGGACGATGACTTCTTCATATTTCTCGCTCGAACCCAGCGCACGGCCGCCCGACACGATGATCTTCGCCGAGGTCAGCTCCGGACGCTCCGACTTGGCGATTTCGGCGCCGACGAAGCTCGAGATGCCGGCATCGCTGCCCGCGCCCACAGATTCGACCGTGCCCGAACCGCCCGAGGTCGCAGCCTTGTCAAACGCGGTACCGCGAACGGTGAGAACCAGCTTCGCGTCCGAGCTTTCGACCGTCGCGATCGCGTTGCCGGCGTAAATCGGGCGCGTGAAGGTCTTCGGACCTTCGACCGACAGGATTTCCGAAATCTGCATCACGTCGAGCAAAGCGGCGACGCGCGGCGCGATATTCTTGCCGGTGGTCGTCGCGGGCGCGAGGAACGCGTCGTGCGAGCCCATCAGGTCGGCGATCAGCGGTGCAACATTTTCGGGCAGGTTGTGACCGAAGGCGGCGTTGTCGGCGACATGCACCTTGCCGACGCCGGCGATGCCGGCGGCTTCCTTGGCAACCGCATCGACGCCGCTACCGGCGACGAGGAGGTGGACTTCGCCAAGCTTCGAGGCAGCGGTGACCACCGCGAGCGTGGCGTCCTTGACGGCCTTGCCGTCATGTTCGACCCAAACCAGAGTTTTCATGAGTGCACTCCCAGCGCTTTCAGCTTGGCAACCAGTTCATCGACGTCGGCGACCTTGATGCCGGCCGAGCGGGCGGCAGGTTCGCTGACCTTGACCACCTTGACGCGCGGAGCGGTGTCGACGCCGTAATCGGCGGGGGTCTTGGTATCGAGCGGCTTCGACTTCGCCTTCATGATGTTCGGCAGCGACGCATAGCGCGGTTCGTTCAGGCGAAGATCGGTGGTGACGATCGCAGGAAGCTTCAGCTTCACCGTTTCGAGGCCGCCGTCGACTTCGCGCGTCACATTGACGCTGTCGCCGTCGACATTGACCGCGCTGGCGAAGGTGCCCTGCGCCCAGCCGGTCAGCGCAGCGAGCATCTGGCCGGTCTGATTGTTGTCGTCGTCGATCGCCTGCTTGCCGAGGATCACGAGACCCGGCTGTTCGGCATCGGCAATCGCCTTGAAGATCTTCGCGAGCGCGAGCGGTTCGACCGCATCGTCGGTCTGGACGAGGATCGCACGGTCGGCGCCCATCGCAAGCGCGGTGCGCAGCGTTTCCTGCGCCTTCGCCGGCCCGACGGAAACCGCGACGATCTCGGTCGCGACGCCCTTTTCCTTCAGGCGGATCGCTTCTTCGACACCGATCTCATCGAACGGGTTCATCGACATTTTGACATTGGCCAGGTCAACGCCCGTGCCGTCGGCCTTGACCCGCGGCTTCACGTTGTAATCGAGCACCCGCTTTACGGGGACGAGGATTTTCATAGCTTTTAAAGCTCCTCTCGAAAAATTGTGCACTGCGCCATAATTGGCGTTTACGTAAACGTCAACTAGCAGTCCCTACCCCTTCCCCGCCATTGCGAGGAAGGGGTGGATTATCACGCCGCCTTGTTCACCTCGGCTACGATTTTCTTTGCCGCGTCGCCGAGATCGTTGGCCGCAACGATCGGCAGACCCGAATTGGCGAGGATGTCCTTGCCCTCCTGGACGTTCGTGCCCTCGAGGCGGACTACGAGCGGAACCGACAGGTTCACTTCCTTCGCCGCGGCGACGATGCCGTCGGCGATGATGTCGCACTTCATGATGCCGCCGAAGATGTTGACGAGGATGCCCTTTACGGCGGGATCCTTGAGGATGATCTTGAACGCCGCGGTCACCTTTTCCTTCGAAGCGCCGCCACCGACGTCGAGGAAGTTGGCCGGGAATTCGCCGTTGAGCTTGATGATGTCCATCGTCGCCATCGCGAGACCGGCGCCGTTCACCATGCAGCCGATGTTGCCGTCGAGCTTGATGTAGGCGAGGTCATATTCCGACGCCTCGACCTCGGCCGGATCTTCTTCGGTGAGGTCGCGCAGCTCGGCGAGATCCTTGTGGCGGAACATCGCATTGCCGTCGAACGCGACCTTGGCGTCGAGCACGAGCAGTTCGTCGCCGTTCGCGCCTTCGCAGACGGCGAGCGGGTTGATTTCGATCTGTTCGGCATCGGTGCCAAGGAACGCGGCGTACAGGCCGGCGAGAACCTTGGATGCCTGCTTGGCGAGATCGCCTTCCAGCCCGAGCGCCGCGGCGACGCTGCGGCCGTGGTGCGGCTGAAGGCCGGTGGCGGGGTCGACGACGATCGTGTGGATCTTTTCGGGCGTGTCGTGCGCGACGGTTTCGATGTCCATGCCGCCTTCGGTCGAGGCGACGACTGCGATACGGCTGGTGGCACGATCGACGAGCAGCGCGAGATAGAATTCCTGCTTAATGTCGGCGCCGTCAGTGATGTAGAGGCGGTTGACCTGCTTGCCGGCTTCGCCGGTCTGGATCGTCACCAGCGTGTTGCCGAGCATGTCCTTGGCGTGCGCTTCGACTTCCTCGATCGTCTTGGCGAGGCGGACGCCGCCCTTCGCGTCGGGGCCGAGTTCCTTGAACTTGCCCTTGCCGCGGCCGCCCGCGTGGATCTGCGACTTCACGACATAGAGCGGCCCGGGGAGCTGCTTCGCCGCGGCGACGGCTTCCTCGACGGTCATCGCGGCAATGCCCTTGGGGACAGCGACGCCAAATTTCGCGAGCAGTTCTTTCGCCTGATATTCGTGGATGTTCATGAAGTCTGCCGGGCCTTTCGACTCTGGAGCGGGGAGAAGTTTGGCGCCGCATAAGCACAAGTTCGCCCGCAAGGCTACCCCCGGGGTCCGCAGATAATCTTGGGCGCGGCAAAGGCTTCCGGCCGGCCGGTCCGTCTTCGGGATGACGGCCCCGACCCGAACTGATAGTCGGGCGGCGCCACGGATCGGGATGAGGGAGTCGAAGATGCAGATAAAGCTTCTGGTTTTAACGTTGTTGACGCTTGCCAGCCCCGGTGCCGCAACGGCGCAAACAAACCAGGCGCTTGATGTACGGGTCGCCGAAACACCCAATATCGTGCGCATCGGCGCCGCCGATCAGCTCGTTTACGAACTGCACATCACCAATTTTTCCAGCGTCCCGCTGCGGCTCGACCAGCTTGTCGTCAAAGCCGGCGACAAGCGAACGGCGCTCAAGGCCTATGCAGGTGACGAGTTGGCGAAAGCGATCGGGCTCGTCGGCCCGGCCGAGGCCGATGCGCGGATCATTCCGCCGGGCCGCCGCGCGGTCGTCTATATTAACGCCCCCGTCGCAGCCGATTTGGCGCGTGGCAGGATTTCGCACGACCTCTCGCTCGCCAAGGTCGGCGCCGACGGCGCCAGCTTCGCGATCTCGGGCGGCGCAGCGACGCCGGAAACCGCCGCCCTCCCTCGCCTGTCGGCTCCGCTGCGCGGCGGGCCATGGGTAGCGGTATATAACCCCGGCATGGAACGCGGCCATCGGCGGGTCTTCTACGCCACCGAAGGATCGGCAACGCTGCCCGGCCGCTTCGCGATCGACTATATGAAGGTCGACACGAGCGGAAAACTGTCGTCGGGCGATGCCGATCTCCCGGCGAACCATTATGGCTTTGGCGCCGAGGTGCTCGCGGTCGCCGACGGCACGATCGTTGCGGTGCGTGATGATGTCACGGACCCGCCGACGCGGTCGGGTCGCACGAACCCGTCGATCGCCGATGCCAGCGGCAATTATGTCATGCTCGACATCGGCGGTGGCCGCATCGCGACCTATGAACATCTGAAACAGGGCGCGCCGGTCAAAGCCGGCGACCGCGTCAAGGCGGGGCAGGTCGTCGGATTCCTGGGATTCACCGGACAGGCGAGCGCCCCGCACCTGCATTTCCACCTCGCCGACCGGCCGTCAATCCTTGGCGCCGAGGGGCAGCCTTATGTCGTCACCTCGCTCACGCGGCTCGGGCAATATGCGACGATCGACAGCTTTTTCCGCGGCGAGACATGGCCGCCCGCCGACCGCTCCGAAACGGTCCGGAACAGCTTTCCGCCGCCGAATCTTGTCGTGCGTTTTCCCGGCGACTGACGTTTAGCGCAGCGCGCAGAGCGCCGCCGAGCTCGTCGACACCGTCAAGATCTCGGGATCCTTGAGCGCGCGGACCTTGTGCAGGAACTGCGCGAGCGACAGGTCGGTGATCTGCTTGTCCTTGAGGCTGCCGAGCGCCGACAGGCGGCGAAGCTGGACCAGCGACAGCCGGTCGACCATGCGTTCGGCCATGCACGCCGACATCGCTTTCGACAGGCCGGCGTTGTTGAGGCCGGTGCGCAGCCGCGTTTCGGGGGTCGCGCATCCGGCGAGCGCGAGCGAAAGCACGACCAGCGGCAGGGCAGCAAATTTCATCGGTTACCTTCCGTGATATTCGGCGACGGCCGACGAGACCGCCTGCATCAACGCCATGCGCGCGGGGATGCCCGACGTTGTGCTGCCCATCATCACGACGATCGCATAGCGCGTGCCGTCGGGCGCGGTGGCGATGCCGATGTCGTTATAGCCCGCGGTCATGCCGCCCAGATTCTGTCCGGTGCCGGTCTTGTGCATGAATTGCCAGCCCGGCGGCAGCCCGGCCTTGAGCCGCTTCGGTCCGCTCTTCGTGCGGCTGAGCACGCCCTGCAGATAGTCGGTCGATTCGGGCGACAACAAGGTGCCGCGTGCCAGCCGCGTCAGCGCGCTCGCGATCGCCGCGGGGCTCGCGCCGTCGACCGGATTGGCGAGATAATTGTTCATCGCGGCCTGGCGCGTCGCGGGCGAAAGTGCCGCGCGCGCAGCCTCGAAATTGCGCCCGACCGAATAGCTTTGCTGCCAGGTGAGCCCGGCAGTTCCGGCCTGCAACAACCGCTCACCGGGGCCGAAGCGGATCGAGCCGAGGTCCTTTTTGGCAACAAAGGCGCGCACCGCGCTCGGGCCGCCGACGGTGCGCAGCAGGCTGTCGTTCGCAAGATTGTCGCTGTGGGTGATCGCGGTCTCGATCAGGTCGCGGACGCTCATCGTGACCGAACCCTCGGCGCGCACACGCGCCGCGAGTGGCTGGTGAAAGACCACCAGATCCTCGGGACCGATGCGGACGCGCTGGTCCATCGTCATCCGACCCTGATCGACCGCGTCGAGCACGGCCAGCGTGACCCACAGCTTCGACACGCTCTGCTGCGGGAACAGGTCGCCGCCGCGCTGCGACAGCGCCCATTCGCCGTCGACGCGCTGCACCGCAATGCCGGTCTTGCCGGGGAAGGCGCGCCACAATTCATAGATGCGGTCGTTGAGACCGGCGGGGGCGCGGCGGAAGCCGGGATCGGCCGGGCCCGCGGGGCGCGGCATCGACGACCGCACCGGTTGGCCGATCGGGACGCTGACCGAGCCGGTCGGCCCCCGCACCGCCGCCTTCGGCTGCGCCGCGGGCTGGTTGCGCGGCTGCGGAACGATCGCGGCGCTGCTGACGCAGCCCGCAAGCACCGCGGCGCCCATCGTCACGGCGAGGAGCGGCCGGCCGGAAAACTTAACCTTCATTCAAACCCCGCACTTGCGACTTTTATCTTACCCGACCCCTTCGGTCATATCCTCGTCCCGCAGGCGCGCGCGGAGGACCAGCGTTTTGCGGTGAATGATTCTTCTGTCGCGACCAGTGGCGGAACCGCGCGGATTTCAGGGTGCCGGCGTCGCGCGCACCATATTCGGGTAAAGCCGCTTCAGCGCCGCCAGCTTGGGCGCGTCCCAACGCAGGATATAACCATTAGACGGATTGCGGCGCATGAAATCCTGGTGGTTCGCCTCGGCGCGATAAAAGCGCTTGTAGCTTTCGACGGGCACGACGATCGGCTTGTCGAAATATTTGCCCTTGCCGATCTGCGCCAGATAGGCGGTTGCGACCTGCCGCTGGCCGGCGTCGAGCGGGACGATCGCAGCGCGATATTGCGTGCCGCTGTCGGGACCCTGACGGTTCTTGAGCGTCGGATCGGCGACGACCGAAAAAAGGATGCGGAGCAGGCTGCCATAGCTGACCTGCGTCGGGTCATAGACGATCCGCACCGCCTCGGCATGACCCGACTTGCCGTCGTGGGTCAGTTCGTAGCGTGCCGTCGCGGCACTGCCGCCATGATAGCCCGATTCGACCGAGATCACGCCTTTTACGTTGGAAAAGACGCCTTCGACGCCCCAGAAGCAGCCGCCGGCGAGTACCGCAGTGGCGCGTTTCGCATTGACCGCGGGATCGATGAGCGGCGCGGGCAGCTTTACGACGCTTTCGGCCTGCGCCGGCGTGCATTGCGCGACGATCGCGCCTGCGACCAGCGCCGTGACGGCGCGAAGCGAAAGGCTATGCCGCAGCGGCGTTACGCCGGAAGCGGCAGCGCGGGCTGGTTGAGAACGATGTAGGTCGCGCCAATTGCGAAACCAGCGAGCATGGTCAGAAACCAGTCGGAGCGGAGCATGGAGAGCATAGTGGGCCTCTTTTTTCATATCTGTCAGTTCGCGGCCTGGACCGCTTTGGTTACACCGACGATATGGAGCGCCCCGACCAACCGTGCAGTGATGCAAGTCACCCTAACGGAAATGACTTACTATCCGGTGAACCGGGCGGTTAACCGCCGTTAATGTGCAAATAGGCGCCGCAATCCGGATTACAAGACCGATCGGTACAAAATAATCTTACGTGGATAAATTTGCGTGAGGGAGGCCTTAGCTGAGCGCGGCGCACGCCTGCTGGATGCGCACGCACGCTTCCTTCAGCACCGCTTCCGACGTCGCATAGGACACGCGGAACGCGGGCGACAGGCCGAACGCGCCGCCGTGCACCGCCGCAACCTTGGCGCTGTCGAGGAAATAGTCGATCAGCTTCTCATCGCTGTCGATCAGCAGCCCATCGGGGGTCTTCTTGCCCATGCAGCCCGACGCGTCGGGATAGACATAGAAGGCGCCGTCGGGGGTCGGACAGTTGAGGCCGGGCGCATCGTTGAGCATCGCGACGACCATGTCGCGGCGCTTCTTGAACGCGGCGTTGCGGTCGTCGAGGAACTGCTGCGGCCCGCCGAGTGCAGCGGCGGCGGCGGCCTGCGCGATCGAGCAGGGGTTCGACGTCGACTGCGACTGGAGCTTGCCCATCGCCTTGATCAGCCACGCCGGACCGCCGGCATAGCCGATACGCCAGCCGGTCATCGCATAAGCTTTCGAGCAGCCGTTCACCGTCAGGATGCGGTCGATCAGGTCGGGGCAGCGCTGCGCCAGCGTCGTGAAGGCGAAATCGGCGTACCAGACATGCTCGTACATATCGTCGGTCATCACCATCACATGCGGGTGGCGGCGGATGACTTCGCCCAGCGCGTCGAGTTCCTCGCCCGAATAAGCGGCGCCCGACGGGTTCGACGGCGAGTTGAACATCACCCAGCGCGTCTTCGGCGTGATCGCGGCGTCGAGCTGCGCGGGCGTGATCTTGTAGTTCTGTGCCGCGCCGCCCTCGATGATCACCGGCGTGCCGCCCGCAAAGGCAACGATGTCGGGGTAGCTGACCCAATAGGGCGCCGGGATGATGACCTCGTCGCCCTTGTCGACCGTCGCAACGAGCGCGTTGAACAGGGTGTGCTTGCCGCCGACATTGACCGTGATCTGGTCGAGCCCGAATTCGAGGCCGTTGTCGCGGCGAAACTTGCCCCGGATCGCTTCCTTGAGCGCAACGGTGCCGTCGACGAGCGTATATTTGGTCTGCCCATTGCGGATCGCCTCGATCGCCGCTTCCTTGACGAAATCGGGGGTGTCGAAATCGGGCTCGCCCGCGCTGAGACCAATCACATCGACGCCCGATGCTTTCAGCGCCGACACGCGCGCGGTCATCGCGAGCGTGGCCGACGGCTGGATGCGGTTGAGGGCGGCGGAGACATGGGGCTTCAGCGACATGACGATATCTTCCGTGGCTTGCGCGGTCGGGGCTGCCAAAGGACAGGAAATTGCGCGCGGCCGCGCCTAAAGCGTCTAACCGATATTCGCAAGCGCATCGCTTGATAATTTACCTATGCAGCAGGCAGGTCAGCCTATCGCGGATGCCGCTGCGTCGGCCAGCCGCGCCGGGATCAGCCCGCGCAGCGAATTGCCGATGAAAAATCCGCTCTCCAGATCGGTAAGCCGCAGATGCGATTCGACCGCGCGGCCCTTGTCGATCAGTTCGGCGCGCAGCACCCCGGGAAGCAGTCCCAGCGCTAATGGAGGCGTGAGCAACTGGCCGCCGCGCTCGACGAAGACATTGCTCCAGCTTCCCTCGGTGACGAAACCCGGTTCGTCGACGAAGACGACCTCGGCCGCGCCGCTCTCGTGCCGAGCGCTGTCATAGGCGGCGCGCAGGCTGGTCTTGTGCGTCAGGCGGAAATCGTCGGCCGCCATCGGTGCCGGGCGTACCGCGACCGGCACCGGCAGCTCGGCGAGCCGCGGCAACGGTGACACTTCGACCGCGAGCGCGCCCGACGGCGCCAGCCGCATCCGAACCCGCGCGGCGCTGCGCAGGCGGAAGGTCGCCGATTGCAAGCTGTTGCGCGCGCCGTGGCGATCGAAGATGAAGCCCAGCGCCTGCGCGCTCGTCTTCATCCGCGCCAGATGCCCCTCGAGCCGCTGGACGCCTTCGACCGGGTCGAAGAACATCGTTTCTATGAGGTCGAAGCTTTCCCCCGCTGCGCCCACAAATTCCCCCTTGGCCAGACATTCGCGCCATTCTTCAGCCGGTTCGCTGTCGGCAACGATTCCCGATCCCAATCCCAGCGTGGCGCAAGGCGGACCGTCCCGCAAGCCGCTTTGCGGTAACATCCCGGGAAAGACGAGCGTCCTGATAGCAACATTGAACGCCGCATCGCCCCCCGGCTCGATGAACCCGATCGAGCCGGTGTAGAGCCCGCGCGCGCCCTCCTCCAGCTCGTCGATGATCTCCATCGCGCGCACTTTCGGCGCGCCGGTGATCGATCCGCATGGAAAGGCGGCGCGCAGCACGTCGACCGCGCCCGTGCCTTCGGGCAGCCGCGCGCTGACATCGGAGACGAGTTGGTGGATCGTCGGAAAGCTTTCGACGCGGAACAGGTCGGGCACCGCGACCGACCCCGGCACCGCAACGCGCGACAGATCGTTGCGGATCAGGTCGACGATCATCAGATTTTCGGCGCGCTGCTTTGGATCCTCCGCAAGTTCACGCGCCGCCGCGGCGTCGGCTTCGGGGTCGGCGAGCCGCGCCGCGGTCCCTTTCATCGGGCGCGCCATCACCTGCCCATCGCGGAGCGCAAAGAAAAGTTCGGGCGAGAGCGAGGCGATCGCCTGGTTGCCCGTCCAGATGAACCCGCCATAACCCGCGCGTGCCGTTTGCCGCAGCCTCGCATAGACCGCGAGCGGATTGCCGAGCACCGGAACATCGGCGCGAAAGGTCAGGTTTGCCTGATAGATGTCGCCGGCGCGGATATAGGCGAGCACGGCATCGACCGCCGCCAGATAGTCGGCGCGCGCGACGCGCGGGATCGGGCGGCCGACCCACGCCGCGGCGGGATCGGGCAACAGGTCCGCCACAGCGTCGGCATCGAACCGCTCGACCCCCTCGAACAGCCCGAACCAGCCGAGCGGCGGATCCCCCGCCCCGCCATCGGCGGCGCCGCGCCATGCCGGGGCAAGACCCTTGCCCGCTTCATAGGCCAGATAACCAGCGACATGGAGCCCGCGCGCCTGTGCCGCCTCCAGCGCGTCGAGCAGCGCGGGAATCTGGGCACCGGTCGTCGCGATCAGCGTGCCGACCGGATCGCGGAACAGCCGCGCGTGCGCCGCGCCATCGGCGCGCGCGTCGTCCAGGAACACAAAGGGTGCGGCGCCTTCGCCGGTTGGCGGCATCATGTCATCTGCGCCCGTCCGCGCGACCCCCGAACCTTGCGCCGCCGCTTATCGCTCGCGGCGCACGCGGATCGAGGGGCGTCCCTCGAGGCTAAGGAAATAGGTGCCGAGCGAGGCGGTCTTGATCAGGATCTTCTGCCCGGGACGCGGCGCCAGCGGCATACGCTTGTTGTCGATCTGCACCCAGACCGACCCGTCGGCCATCGCGATGCGATAACCGCCGTCGCTGGTGTTCGACGCCGAGGTGACGGTGGTTTCGATGCTCTTGACCTTGTCCTCGTCATCGTCGCCGCCGAACAGGCCGATATCGGGCAAGTCGAACCCGAATAGCCCGCGCCGCTGCTTCTTGACCGTTTCCTTGTCGGCAAAGCTGATTTCGCGCTGCGCATCGGCCGCCTGCAACTCGCCAACCTCGCGGTCGAAGCAGGCGAGGCGCGCGGCGGCATCGGCAATGTCGCGGCAATCATAGAGTTGTTGGATTTGCGCCGGGCGCGGCGCCGGCGCCTTGTCCTTGGCAAAGGCGGGCGTTGCCACGGCAACAAGGGCGAACGACGCGATCAAGCGCAAAGACTGGTGCCACATGGCGATCCCCCTGAAACAAAGACGCCACTGCCTAGCCGCCGTGCCGCCGCGCCGCAAGCGCGCCCGGTTGCGAAGGATGCTTACTGACCCTAGTGTCAGGAGCCCCACCCGTTCGAGAGGATATTTGCCCGCAATGGATAGCCATTTTTCCTGGTCGACCAATTACCGCCACCCCACCGCATGGGACCAGGAATTTGCGCCGCTGTCGCTCCCCGACATGCTCGCCGCCAGCGTCGCGCGGCGCGGCGATGCGCCGATGCTCGATTTTCTGGGCCGCCAGTTCAGCTATGCCGAGGTCGCACGCGGCGCCGCCCGCGTCGCGCGCGGATTGCAGCTACAGGGCATCGGCAAGGGCAGCCGCGTCGGCCTGTTCCTTCCCAACGTCCCGCATTATGTCGCGGCCTATTATGGCGCGCTCGCCGCCGGCGCGACGGTGGTCAATTTCTCGCCGCTCTACACCGTCGCCGAGCTCGAGGCGCAGGTCGAGGATTCGGGCACCGACACGCTGTTCACGATCAGCGCCGCAGCGTTGCTGCCCACCGCCTTGAAGGTGCTCGACGGGTCGAGCCTCAAGCGCCTCGTCGTCGGCTCGGTCGCGGGCGGGCTGCCCGCCGCGAAGTCGGTGCTGTACCGCATGTTCAAGCGCAGCGAGGTCGCGGCACTGCCGTCCGATCCGCGCATCATCCGTTTCTCGGCGCTCACCGACAATGACGGCCGGCCCGAACCGGTCGCCATCGATGCCGAAAAAGATATCGCGCTGATCCAGTACACCGGCGGCACGACGGGCACGCCGAAGGGCGCGAAGCTGACGCACCAGAACCTTACCGCCAATGCGCGGCAGGTGAATGCGATCGACCCCGACCATGACGCCGCCGACCGCATCCTCGGCGTGCTCCCTTTCTTTCACGTCTTTGCGAACACCTGCGTGCTCAACCGCACGATCCTCAACGGCGGCTCGATCACGATGCTGCCGCGCTTCGACGCCAAGCAGGCGCTGCAGGCGATCACGCGAACGAAAACGACCGCGCTCCCCGGCGTGCCGACGATGTATCAGGCGCTGCTCGACCATCCCGATCTGGCCAAAACCGACTTCTCTTCACTGCGCATCTGTATTTCAGGCGGCGCGCCGATGCCCGGCGAACTGCGCGAGAAATTCACCGCCGCGACCGGCGCCGCGCTCGTCGAAGGCTATGGCCTCACCGAAAGCTCGGGTGTCGTCGCGACCAACCCCTATGAAGGCCCGGTCCAGCCGGGCACCATCGGCCAGCCGCTTCCCGCGACGCACATCCGCCTGCTCGACAAGGAAGACCCGACCAAGGATGCGCCCGAGGGCGAACCCGGCGAACTTGCGGTCAAGGGGCCGCAGATCATGCAGGGCTATTGGAACCGGGCCGAGGCGGACAAGGACAGCTTCACCGACGACGGCTGGCTGCGCACCGGCGACGTCGCGGTGGTCGAGGCCGACGGCTATATCCGTATCGTCGACCGGCTGAAGGACATGATCGCGGTCGGCGGCTTTAAGGTCTATCCGAGCGTGATCGAGGCGCACCTCTATGAACATCCTGCGGTGAAGGAAGCGATCGTGCTCGGCGTCCCCGACGCCTATCGCGGCGAGGCGCCCAAGGCCTTCGTTACACTCGAGGACGGGTTCCAGGTGAGCGGCGAGGCGCTCGCCGAATGGCTCAACCCCCAGCTCGGCAAGCATGAGCGGGTGAAGGCGGTCGAGGTGCGGCTGAACCTGCCCAAGACGATGATCGGCAAGCTCGATCGCAAGGCGTTGCGGGCCGAAGAGGAAGCGACCGCCAAAATCTAACCTGTTTTATGGAAAAGGCGTCCATATCGAGCAACCATGCCCCGTCATTTCGGGAGAAAAGGCATGGAAGAAAGTCGCGAATTTCTGGCACTGCGCCGCGCCGAAGCACAAGCCGCAGCCGCCTGTGCCGTGTCCGAGGACGAACGCACGCTTCACCGCGAACTCGCGGACTATTATGCCCAGCGGCTCGCACAGATATCGAACCTTGGCCCGGCGAAAGGCGGCGCTGCGCCCAGCTTGTGACATGACCGACACCTATCCCCCGCGCAGCTATTATTTCCACGTTCGCAACGGCCATGGCCTGATCCGCGATGAAGAGGGCCAGATGGTGTCGCCCGACAAAAGCATCCGCCAGATCGCCATCGAAGGCGCGCGGTCGGTGATGGCGGCCGATGTGCTCGACGGTTTTCTTGATCTGTCAGGGCAGATCGAGGTCGCGGACGACCGGCATACGACGATCCTGACCGTCCGCTTCGACGAAGCCATTATGATGAAATGACGCCGCCCCGCGGCCTCAGGCATTCTCGTCCACGGGATCCTGGGTCAGATTGGGGTGAAGGTAACGGTCGTTAAAGTCGCCCAATTCCTCGAGCGCCGGCCAATCGAGAATACACATCATCCGCTTTTCGCGTTTGATCAGATTCTGGCGTTCGAGATCGCGCAGCGTGCGGTTGACGTGGATCGGGGTCAACCCGACTGCATCGGCCAGCTGCTCCTGCGTGAGCGGCATCTTGTAGCAATGATCCGTTGCCATATTGGCATTGGCAAGGCGCACCGCCAGTTCGCACAGCAGGTGCGCGATGCGCGAGGCGGCGTCGCGGCGGCCGACATTGACGATCCACTCGCGAAAAATCGCCGCGTCGATCAATGTGTCGCGCCACAGGGCGCGTCCTACCGCCGGGCGCTGCGCGATCAGCGTCTCGATCGCCGTCACCGGAATCAACGCCACATGCGCCTTGGTCAGCGTCTGGACGCTATGATCGGCGATATCGAGAAGCGAGTTTTGCAGATCGACGAAATCGCCCGGAATCTGGATCGAAACGATCTGGCGATTGCCGCTGTTGGTGACCTTGTGCCGGATCGCGATGCCTTCGAGCAGCACGCAGCAATGTTCGACGCGGTCATCCTCGCGGACGATATAGCCGCCAAGGTCGAGCCATTTCAGACGGTGCGGCAGGGCCAGAAACGCATCGACGTCATCCTGCGACAGGCGTTCGAGCCGCATCAGTTTTTCGGCCGCAGGGTAAAAGATCGACGATGGCGACAAAAACAAGCTCCCCTTTGGATGGTGGGAGCATCGCGCATCTCTCAGTCGCTGAAGCCAAAGGCAGGTTCAACGATTGGCGAGATATAGCAGAAAACTTGACCCCCGTCGCGTTTATACACGCGGCACGAGATGTCGGCTTAACTTCGGCCACGCATTGATAACTTAACTTACGTTTAGCTTGGGCTGATTTGCGGACGACAAATTTTATCGGGGCCCGAATTATCGCACGTAGCGGACACCACAGCATTGCAATGTGATGTTGTAACCTTTGTCATGATATGCCATATCTCGCCTCGCAATTGCACCAACGGAGAATCGGGTGACCCAAGTCGCCAGCCATGCCCCCATCCTGACGCGCCTCGGCGCGGTGGTGCGGGCTGCGCGCGATTCCCGGCCACTGACTGCCCTGAGCGGCGACCAGCTTGCGATGGGCCTGTCGGGGCTCTGCCTCGTCCACTGCCTTGCGACGACGATCTTTTTCGCCTCGATCGCCTCGGTCGGCGGCGTGTTCCTCGAAAACCACCTGTTCCACGAGATCGGACTGATCGTCGCGATCGGCTTTGCGCTGATCACGCTCGTTTCGGGGGTGCTCAGCCATGGCTATATGATGCCCTTCGCGGTCGGCAGCTTCGGCCTCGGCATGATGGCGGGCGCGCTGTCGCGGCCGCACGACGGCAGCGAAGTGATCGCGACGATGATCGGCGTCGCGGTCGTCGCGCTGGGCCACGACCTCAACCGCCGCGCGCGGCACTAGGTACTGCCCGCAGCTTGCGGGAACCCGGCAAACAGCCTACATTGATGCCATAGTTAGCGCGGGATTTCCCACGCCCCGAGGAAACGCCAATGGGCAAGCATGATCATCCGCACGTCGAGGCCAGCGGCGCCTCGCTCGCCAAGGCGGCGCAGAGCGCGCTCGAAGGCGCGGGCGAAGCGTGGACCGACATGCGTGCCGAGATCTTCGACGCGGTCGCTGAGATCGGCAAGCCCGCAAGCGCCTATGAAATTGCCGACATCGTCTCGCAAAAGCGCGGCAAGCGCGTCGCGCCGAACAGCGTCTATCGCATCCTCGACCTGTTCGTCGCGAACAACCTCGTCCGCCGCGTCGAGAGCGCCAACGCCTTTGTCGCGAACAGCCATCCGGGCTGCCTCCACGACTGCATCTTCCTGATCTGCGATACCTGCGGCAGCGCGGTGCATGTCGACAACGACAAGATTTCGGGGGGCGTCCGCGCCGCCGCCGAGGCGACGGGTTTCGCCGCCGAACGCCCGGTGATCGAGGTGCGCGGCAAATGCGCCGAGTGCCAATAAGGTGAGCCGCCGCGCTCCACCGGACACGTAGCACGTGATCGGGGGGCTTCAGCATTGGATCGAGGAACAGCGGGCGCGGCCGTCCGCTCCGACGCGTGCGTGGGCGTGGACGCTGGCGCTTGGCCTCGCGACGTTGCTCTTCGGCCTCTACCTAGGTCAGGTCTTCCCGCAAACGGGGCATGACATCGCGCCCGGCTATGGCGCGCCCGTGCTCGCGTTCGAGTTCGCCGGCGGCCAGGCCGACCTCGAAGCGATCTTCGGCTTCTACACCGACCCCGAGCAGGTGACGCGTCTCGCCGCGATGCGAACGGGCAACGAGCGCGACTATCTCTATATGCTCCTATACGCGGGCTTCCTCGCCAGCGGTTGCCTCGCTCTCTGGAGCGAACTTCGCCTCCGCGCGCTTCTCGCCGCCGCCGTGCTGCCGGTCGCCGCGGCGCTCTGCGACGCGTGGGAGAATGCCCTGCTCTTCGACATCCAGGCCGCCTTCACGCTCGGCGACTATTCGCCCGCGATGGCCAGCCTGCCCTATCCCGTGGCCGCCAAGTTCCTGTTGCTTGCCTCGACGAATATCGTCATCGGCGCCGCAGCGACGCAGTTGAACCGGTGGTGGGCGTTGTTCGGCACGGTCGCGATCCTCGCCGCGATCCCGACGGTCATGGCGATCATCACCCCCGCCGCCTTTGCCTGGGCGCTGATCCCGTCAGCAGCGGGGGGCTGGCTTCTGCTTCTGGCGCTGGCCGCTGCCGGTAGCTGGCAAGCCATGGTGCGCAAACGCCCGCTCGTCGATTTCGGCAAAGCGACCGCCGAGCCCCGCGAACCCGCGGGCGCCCCGACCGTCCGCCGCATGTTCGGCCGTCGCCGCACCTGACCCCTTGTCCACCCCGGCCGTGCAGGTCTAGGGAAGCCGCGAATCCCCAAAAAGGGCGAAAGGCTGCACATGAACACCGTGATCATCCGCGAAGACGACCTCATCGAAACGATCGCCGACGCGCTCCAGTACATCAGCTATTTCCATCCGATGGACTATATCCGCGCGCTCGGCGCCGCGTATGAGCGCGAAGTCTCGCCCGCCGCAAAGGACGCGATGGCGCAGATCCTCTCGAACAGCCGCATGTGCGCCGAGGGGCATCGCCCGATCTGCCAGGACACCGGCATCGTCACCGTCTTCATCAAATGGGGCATGGACTGCCGCCTCGACAGCCCCCGCAGCCTCCAGCAGGTCGTCGACGAGGGCGTGCGCAAGGCCTATCTCCACCCCGACAACAAGCTCCGCGCCTCGATCCTCGCCGACCCCGCGTTCAGCCGCGTCAACACCAAGGACAACACCCCCTCGGTGCTCAACGTCGAGATGGTCCCCGGCGCCAAGGTCGTGATCGACGTCGCGGCAAAGGGCGGCGGCAGCGAGAACAAGTCGAAGTTCAAGATGATGAACCCGAGCGACTCCATCGTCGACTGGGTGCTCGAAATGGTACCGCAAATGGGCGCCGGCTGGTGCCCGCCGGGGATGCTCGGCATCGGTATCGGCGGCACCGCCGAAAAGGCGATGCTGCTCGCGAAACAGTCGCTGATGGACCCGATCGACATGACCGAGCTGCTCGCGCGCGGGCCGTCGAACCCGACCGAGGAACTGCGCATCGAGCTTTATGAAAAGGTCAACGCGCTCGGCATCGGCGCACAAGGCCTTGGCGGGCTCGCCACCGTGCTCGACGTCAAGATCGCCGACTGGCCGACGCACGCCGCGTCGAAGCCCGTCGCGATAATCCCGAACTGCGCTGCAACCCGCCATGCCCACGTCACCCTTGACGGCAGCGGCCCGGCCTTCCTCGAACCGCCGGTGCTCGCCGACTATCCGCAGATCGACTGGAAGCCCGACCAGGCGGCGATCCGCGTCGACCTCGACAACCTCACCCCCGAAGTCGTCGCGAGCTGGAAGCAGGGCGACCGCCTGCTCTTGAACGGCAAGATGCTTACGGGCCGCGACGCCGCACACAAGCGCATCGCCGAGATGCTCGCGAAGGGCGAGGAGCTGCCCGTCACCTTCCGCGACCGCGTCATATACTACGTCGGCCCCGTCGATCCGGTCGGCGAGGAAATCGTCGGCCCCGCGGGCCCGACGACCGCGACGCGCATGGACAAGTTCATGGACATGATGCTCGATCAGGGCCTGCTCGCCTGCGTCGGCAAGGCCGAGCGCGGCCCCGCCGCGACGCAGGCGATCGCGAAGCACAAGAGCGCCTATCTGATGGCGGTCGGCGGTGCCGCCTATCTCGTCGCGCGCGCGATCAAGGGCAGCCAGGTCGTGGGTTTCGCCGACCTCGGCATGGAGGCGATCTACGAGTTCGAGGTGCAGGATTTCCCCGTCACCGTCGCGGTCGACAGCGAAGGCCAGAATGTCCATGTCAACGCGCCGATGCTGTGGCAGAGGCGGATCAAGGACGAGGGGTTGCTGGAGAAGGCCTGAGACATGGCGTTCAGGCCCTTCGGCTTCGCTTTCGAGATCTGGACGCCTCTCGACCCGACAGAAAGCAAGCGCCGGATCAGGCAGTGCAAACAGGTCTGGTACGATCCGGATAATGGGCCCCGCGGCTTCATTCTCGGTCGCTTTATCTGCTTGTGGAACAGCCTGTACCAAAGCGACGGCCCGATGCTGATCGGCTGGATTCACGACGACGGACGGGGTTGTCGGATTTCGGGCCGATCGGGCTCCGACATTAACGGCACGCTCCTTTTGGGAATCGTCGGACTCTTTCTTCCTGTCATCGCAGCCGGTTTAATCCGTGACGGCCAAACGAGCTTGGGCGGGGGCGTCGTCCTGGGGCTAACTGCGGTTGCCCTGATCCTGCTGATGTGGAATGCCAGCAGGGAAAGAAGCGCGGGCCTGATATTGACGGGCTTTATCGATACCGCGCTTGGAAGCAGCGCGCGTCACGAGTTTCGCTAATGGCCGATCACGAACCCATCGACCTCTATGCCCCCCATTCGCCCGAGCAGATCGCGCGCACGCTCAAGCGGATCATGGACGATCCGATGCCGGGCGCAAAGGCGCGCGTATTCGGCAAGGGCAGCGAGCGCGAGATGAAACTGCGCTACCGTCGGCGCGATGCTAGCACCAATATGGAGCCCGTGTTTGACGCGATCATGGAATCGTACAGGGGCGGGACGCGGATCACCGGCACCTTCGGCGCCCCGCCCGAGGCACGCTATTTTCCCTATATTTGGGTCGGCTTTCTGTCGCTGTTCGTCATCGGCGGCCTACTCGCCTATATCTACATCCCCGGCGCCGGACTGTTCGCGACGATCTTCGCCGGCATTCCGCTCCTGATGATTTTCGCGGGCCTTGCCGCTTTCCGCGCCCAGCCCGACCCGGCCAGCGACAAAGCCAAAATCCTCGCCTTCCTCGCCGAGGAAATCGACGCGCGTCCGGTCAGGTAACGGCGGGGTAACGGTAAGTCCCCGGCACGGCCTTGCGTTTCGCGGCCGATCCGGCACATTGCTTCGCATACGAAGCAGGCAGGGGATATAGGATGGATTTCCGTGAGCTTAACCGACTGAACCGCCGCGACATGCTGCGCGGCACCGCGATGCTGGGTGCGGGCGCCGCCTTCATGCAGCCCGTCCCGCTGTGGGCGCAGTCGGGAACGATGACGGATATCCGCAAGGCGGCCGAAGCCGGCAAGGACGCCTCGATCAAGCGCATCCGCGACTGGATCGCGCTGCCCTCGATCGCCGCCGAGAACCGCAGCATGGCCGAGGGCGCGGCCTATATGGCCGAGCTTGCCAAGGACGCGGGCTTCACCAATGTCGAGATCGTGCCAACCGACGGCCACCCCGGGGTATTCGGCACCATCGACGTCGGCGCGCCGCGCACGCTCGGCATCTATTTCATGTACGACGTCAAACAGTTCGACCCCGCCGAATGGTCCTCACCGCCGCTCGAAGGCAAGATGGTCGAGCGCCCAGGTTTCGGGCAGGCGATCATGGGCCGCGGCGCGGTGAACCAGAAGGGGCCCGAGGCGACCTTCCTCGCCGCGCTCCACGCGATCCGCTCCGCGGGACGCAAGCTGCCCGTCAACATCGTGCTCGTCTGCGAGGGCGAGGAGGAGATCGGCTCGCCGCACTTCCGCCAGATCGCGACCAAGCCCAACATCCTCGCCGCATTGAAGAAATGCGAGGGCATCTTCATCCCCTTCGCCTCGCAGGGCAAGACCGGCAACGTCACGGTCAACCTCGGCTCGAAGGGGATCATCGAACTCGAGCTGATCGCGAGCGGCGAGAAATGGGGCCGCGGCCCGAAGGGCGACGTGCACTCCAGCCTGAAAGCGATGGTCGATTCGCCCGCGTGGCGGCTGGTGCAGGCGCTGCAGACGCTCGTTACCGAGGGCGGCAACAAGCCCGCGATCGAGGGCTGGTACGAGAATGTCCGCCCGCTCACCGATCGCGAAAAATCGCTGATCCGCGAAGCGGCGAAGGCGGGCGACGAGGTGCAGCAGAAGGCGGCGCTGGGCATCACCCACTGGATCGATAACCTCTCCTATCCCGACGCACTCACCCGCCTCGCGCAGGAACCGACCGTCAATATCGAGGGTCTCGTCGCGGGCTACACCGGCCCCGGCGGCAAGACGGTGCTGCCGGGCAAGGCGGTCGCCAAGCTCGACCTTCGCCTCGTCCCCAATCAGACGCGCGCCGAAGCCGAGAAGAAACTGCGCGCGCATCTCGACAAACATGGCTTCACCGACGTCGAGGTGAATGTGTCGGGCGGCTACGATCCGACCGAGGTCGCCGAGGACAGCCGCCTCGTCCGTAGCGAACTTGCGACATACAAAAAGCTCGGCATCGCGACGAGCATCAACCCGCGGATGGCGGGAAGCTGGCCGGGCTCGACCTTCACCGCGCCGCCGGTATCGATCCCCGCGGCGCATTACGGCATCGGCCACGGGTCGGGCGCGCACGCTCCCGACGAATATTTCCTGATCGATTCGACCAATCCAAAGGTCGCGGGACTGGTCGACGCGACGATGGGCTTTGCCGAATTCCTCTATGTGCTGGCCGCAATCAAATAGGCGGATATCCTCCCTGTGCCGTAGGCATGGGGAGGTGGCAGCGCGAAGCGCTGACGGAGGGGCGAAGACGCGACGTCACGGCCCCTCCACCACGCATCCGCGATGCGCCGTCCCCCTCCCCATCGCTTCGCGACAGGGAGGACCAATTTCTAGAACCCGTAAACCAGCGTAAAGCGCGTCTGCGTGTCGACGCTTTCGATCCCCGGCGGCGGGCTGGTATCGATCTGTGCCGAATAGGCGATACGCGCCGACAGCGCGCCGGTCAGCTTGGCGTTAAGCGCGGTCAGCGAGCTCGTCGATCCATTGGCCTCGCCGATGATCGTCGACGCGACCTGTGTCAGGCGCAAGGTCGGCGATATCTGCCAGCCGAAATCGAGCCCCGCGAGCGCGGTGAGTTCGGTATCGGCGTCGCCGCTCACGAAATCGGTCTGGCGAAACGCGGGCCCGCCTTTGAGGCTCAGCGTCATCTTCTTGGTGTCGATGACCTTGTAGCCAAGCCCGCCCGACAGGTTCCAGCGCGTGTCATAGCCGAGGATCCGGTCATGCTCCCACCGGCCGAGACCAAAGGCGAAGGCGCGGTCGTTGATCCGATATTGCGGCTCGAGCTCGACCAGATAGCGTTCGACCGAGGTTGCGCCGTTCGTGCGCTGATAATCGGCCTGCGCGCGCATCTTGTGGGTCCAGTCGATCCCCTTGCGCGCGAGCGCGACACCTGCGCTCAGCCCCACCGAATCCGTGTTGCCGCTGCTCTGCGACGCGCCGATCTGCCCCTCGCCCTTCCAATACTGCCAGAATTTCGATGCCGCCAGTCGCGCGCGCTCGGCGGCGATGGCCTCGTCCTTGAGCCGCTGCCGTTCGGCGCGATAGGCGACGACGCGCGCATCGATCTCCGCCGCAAGATCGGGATTGGTCGCCTTCGCCAGCTTGGCCACCGCCTCGACATCGCCATCCTTGCCGCTCGCGATCGCCGCCGCGAGCATATCGCCTACCGGATCGGGCGGGACCGGCGGCGCGTGGCGGTTCCGATATTCGGCGAGCAGCGTGTCGATTTCGCGGGCGCTGTAAGGGTTGGCCAGTCGCGCGACCTTGATCACCGCTTCGACGTCGGCGTCCTCACCGCCCGCGATCGCGGCGTCGATCATCTCGCGCACGTCATCGGGCAACAGGGGGTGGAGAGGCACGATCTCGATAGGCAATCGATCGGACGGCATCGGGTCGGCCAGCGTCGGGTCGACCGGCATGGGGTTGGCCAGCACCGGATCGGCGAGCGCGGGATTGGGCTGCGGCGGGTTCACCGTTTCCTGCGACGCGTGCGCCGACGGTACGGCAAGAGCAAGCGGCAGGCAAAGCGCGGCCAGTCGGGGGAGGTTTGTCACCGAAGACGTCCTTCTCTGGGGGCAGGATCCGGGTTCGTTCGATCGCGCGCGCGGGGCCGGTGCGCATGCGATGCGCTCCTATAACCCGAAAGTCGCTGGCATTTCCACCCCGCCTGCCCCATCTGCAAACCTATGCTGATCGCGATCATCGCCATATTCTGCGCCGGCGTCGGCAATTTCGCGATGCACCGCGCTTTCATGGAAAGCGACGATCCGCTGATCCGGCAGATGGTCCAACCGCTTGCAGACAAGGTCGGGCCGAACATCACCTATGTCTTCGAATTCCTGCTGCTCGTCGGCGCGATGGCGATCGCGACGCGGAATTGGTTCACCGCGTTGATGCTCTATGGCCTCTACACCATCTTCAACGCGATGGCGTTCAGCTGGATCATGCAAAGACCGCGATAAGCCGTGGCTACCAGGCGGGGCCGGTAATCGGCAGCCCCTGCTCCTTGAGCCGGTCGAGCACGCCGTCCTTTTCGGCCAAAATCCGCAGCGGGACGACCGCCAGCGTAACGCCGGGCTGCGCGGTCGCGTCGCGGATCGCGCCGACCCACGTCTGACGCAGTTCGGGACCGAAGCTGTCGTTCGTCCACGGCCAGCAGCGTCCGAGCGCTTCCTCGAGCGGGCTCGCCATCACCGCGGGCACGTCGAATTCGGTCCACGCGCGTCCGCGCTCGATCACGACGTCGCCGTCCGCCTCGGCTGCCGCCATCGCGGCATCGAGGCACGCGATATGCGTTTCGGGTGCCGCCGCAAACAGATTGTCGAGCATATCCTCGCCGCGCACCTCGCCGACGGGCTGCGTCGGTATCTTCGACTGCCGCGCCGCCTTGCGGACGACGTCGGATGCGTCGTCGGCGCTGTCCTTGTTGAAGGCGAGGCGTTTCGACAGCAGGTCGAATGCCGTCATCAGGAAGTTCGAGCGCGCATAATCCTGATCGAACCGCGTTTCGAGCGCGCGGAGCCGCTTCATCTGATCGCTATTCAGATAATCGGCGGCGACGCGTCCCTTCGGCAATTTCGTAAGCCCGCCGCCCTTGAAGATCAGCCGCAGGATATCGCCCGGCGAGACCTTCGCCTTGGTGCCGAGGATGACGCGCTGTGCGCGATCGGTCGCGCCCTCCAGCCGCTCGGGACGCCACGGCGTTGCCTTCGGCACCGCCGCGATCTCGCCGACGAGGATGACGACGCCGGCGCGCGTCTGGATCGTCCACATCGGCGCCCCCGAACGCCGCGCGGTAACGACGATTTCGTCATTCGCGCCGGGTTCCTCGGCCAGCGCGGTGACCGGCGCCGCCATGATCGCGGCGCCCAACAGAAACCCGAACCCGCGCATCAGGCTACGCCGTGATACCACCACACGCCGTCGCGGTCCTCGCGCTGGACGCGGCCTTCGACCTCGAGCCGCTTCAGGTGCGCGAGCGCTTCGCCCGTCGCAAGCCCCTGATTATGCTCGCCGATCGGGCGGTTGAAGAGCAAGGGAAAGCTGTCGACCGCGCGCATCGGCGCCTTCGCCGCCGCCTCGGCCAGATTATAGAGCCGCATGCGATGCTCGTCGCGCAGCGCCATCAGGCGGACGTGCAGCCCCTTGAACGGCTCGCCATGCGCGGGGCAGGTGACGACATCGGCGGGCACCGTCGCGAGCAGCTTGTCGATCGACGTCAGCCATTCGCCCAGCGGGTCGGCGTCGGGTTCGGTGATGTTGACCGAGACGTTCGAGCTGATCCGCGGCAGCACCTGGTCGCCCGAGACGAGCACGCCCTCTTTTTCGTTCCACAGGCAGGCATGTTCGGGGCTGTGCCCCGACCCGGTGACGACGCGCCACTGGTGCGCGCCCATGTCGAGCCGCTCGCCATCCTCGATTCGCACATAGCTACGCGGCAAAGTGAAAATCATGCGCTGGAACATGTTCCAGCCGCGCGACCGCTGCGTCTCGATCGCCGCCTCATCCCAGCCCGCGGCGCGCGACTGCGTCAGCACCTCTTCGGGTGCGGTGTCGGACGAATCGGCGACGATCGCGCGCGCGGTGAGCATCTCGCCACGCGTCATCCACAGCTTCACGTCCTGCTTCTTCGCGATCCAGCCCGCGAGGCCGATATGATCGGGATGCAGATGCGTGCCGATGACGCGCGTGATGCGCTTGTCCTTCAGCGCGCCGGCATAAAGCGCCTTCCACGCGTCGGAGCACATGGTGAGGCAGATGCCAGTATCGACGACCGCGACACCATCACCGTCGTCGAGCAGCCAGCTGTTGATATGGCCGAGCGAGCCCGGCATCGGGATGCGCGCCCAGCTGATCCCGTTCGCGATACGGATCGTCTCGCCCGGTCCGGGCGCGGCGTCGCCCCACGGATAGGTGAGGCCCGCATGGCTCGTCGCGGTGAAGCTGTCGTCCTGGGTCAGCGAGGCATCCGGCGAGCCGCTGGCCGCCGGGATATTGTCCTCGTCCGCCCCCACCACGCGTCAGGCCTGCTCTTCGCTGGCCTCTTCGGCGGCGCGCGCTTCGTTCGCGGCGGTGCGTTCGGCGCGCAGTTCTTCGAGCAGCGCTTCGCGGTCGCCCTCGAAACGGCTGTCTTCGGGCGCCTTGATGCCGGCCTTCTTCGCCGCCTTGGCGACAAGCGCGTCGAGCTCGCGCTGCGAACAGAGGCCGAGCGTGACCGGATCCTTGGGGACGATATTGGCGCTGTTCCAGTGGCTGCGGTCGCGGATCGCGCCGATCGTGTTGCGCGTCGTGCCGATCAGCTTGCCGATCGCGCCGTCCGACACTTCGGGGTGGTTCTTCAGGATCCACGCGATGCCGTCGGGCTTGTCCTGGCGCTTGCTGACCGGGGTGTAGCGCGGTCCGCGGGTGCGGCGGATCGTGTCCTGCGCCTGCTTGCTCATCTTGAGCTTGTAGTTCGGGTCGTTCTGACCCTTTTCAATCTCTTCCATCGACAGCTCGTGCGCACGGACAGGGTCGCGGCCGGTATATTTGGTCGCGGCGGTCTCGTCGGCGATCGCCTGCACTTCGAGGATGTGGATGCCGCAATATTCGGCGATCTGGATGAAGGTGAGACCGGTGTTGTCGACCAGCCAGGCGGCGGTCGCGTGCGGCATCAGCGGGGTGGCGTCGGCAGTGGCCATGACGAAAAGTCTCCAAGCGGAAATAATAAGGGCCGCCCCTCGCGGGGCGGCCGTTCAGCGGCTGATGTAGACCCGTTTGCCCGATGGGGCAAGGGAGAAGGCTTTGCGCGCTTATGCCGCCATTGCCACAAAGCCCGGCTCGGCCTCGACCCGCACGATCCAGCGTTGCACCGCCGGAGTGTCGGCGAGCGCGAACAGCCCGCTGTCTTCGGCAACATGCGTATAGGCATAGAGCGCGATGTCGGCGAGCGAGAGGTCCTGCCCCGCGAGCCAGTCGTGTTCGGCGAGATGCTCGTCCATCAATTTCAGCGCCGCCGCGCCCGCCGCCTGTTTCGCCGGCACCTGCGCACGCTGGAGGTCTGTAAAATTCGCCTCGCCGATCCACTTCATCCAGAAGCGCAAGGTCGCGACATTCGGTTCGTGATTATATTGTTCGAAGAACATCCAGCGCAGCATGTCGGCGCGCTCGAACCGGTCATAGGGGACGAGATGCGTGCCGTCGGCGAGCCAGAAACAGGCGGCATTGCTTTCGGGAAGGAAACGGTCGCCGACCTGCAACACCGGGATGCGGCCGTTGGCGTTGACGTTCGCGAGAAACTCGGGCGTCCGCGTCTCGCCGGTCATGATGTCATATTCGCGCCGCTCGATCGGGCACTCGAGCAGCGCCGCGGTCAGCCGGATCTTGTAGCAATTGCCGCTCGCGGCATATTCGTGAAGGATCGGCCTGTCGCCCATTGCAGCCCCCATCGTGGTGAATCGCCGCCGTCCCCCGACACCGCGGCGACGCCTCTATGCGGCGTGCGCGCGGTGCCCGCAAGCGGGTTACGGACCGCAGCGCCACAGGCCCGCGAATACGCGCTGCGCGCCATCGGCGCGGTCGGCGGTCAGCGTCGCCGGGCGCGGCGGCGATTCGCCGCCACCTGGTGCCGGTCCGACCAGCGCGACGCGAAGCTGCAGGCCCTTGCTAAAGAATTTGGTGCCCTTCGCCATCGCATCGAAACCGCCGTTCGCCGACACGGCCTCGATCGTATCGCCGACCTTGACGATCCCGCGCGACGGGTCGCTCGAGGCGACATCGCCATTGGCGATGAGGATCGGCTGCGCGGCCTCATCGGCGGCGAAGCTGCACGCGAGTTCGCCCTTCAGCTTGGCACCGCCGACATCGGCTTCGGTGAGCGCCGCGAGCTCGATCGGCGAGCCGTCGCCGCCGCGCGTCGGAACATCGGTCGGTTTGATTGCGGGCACGGCGGGCTCGGCCGCCTTGCCCGCGGGCACGACGTCGCCGTCATAAGAGGCGGTCGGGGCTTTTTCGGTTTCGGCGGGCTGCGAACAGGCTGCAAGGGCAAAGGAGAGAGCGGTGGCTGGAACGAGCAAACTACGCATCTTCATCGGGAGAGATCATCCTCTTTTGATTAGCCCCCCGCTCGCTCAACCGCCGATCATGCCCGAATGTTCCCTCGCTTCATCCCACCGTGAGCACGATCTTCCCGACATGTTCGCCCGCCTGCATCCGCGCGTGCGCGGCGCTGGCGTCGGCGAGCGCAAAGCTCTGATCCATCGCGGGCTTCCACCCGCCTTCGGCAAGGCGCGGCCACAGCGTGCAGTGGATTTCGTCGGCGAGCAGCGTCTTGAAGTCGGCGCTCCGCGCGCGCAGCGTCGACCCGGTCAGCGTCAGGCGGCGGCGCATCACATCGGCGATGTCGAACTCGACCTTCGCGCCGCGCTGGAAGGCGATGGTGACATGGCGGCCGTCTTCGGCAAGGCAGGCGAGATTACGCGGCAGATAGTCGCCGCCGACCATGTCGAGCACGACATTGACGCCCTTGCCATCGGTGAAGCCCTTCACCGCCTCGACATAATCCTCGGCCGAATAATCGATGGCAAGGTCCGCACCGAGCGCGGTCGCGGCGGCGCATTTATCGGCGCTGCCGCACGTCACGATGATCTTGATGTCGAACAGCTTGCAAAGCCCGATCGCCGTCGTACCGATGCCGCTGGTGCCGCCATGGACGAGCACGGTCTCGCCGTCGCGCACATAACCGCGCTCGAACAGATTGTGCCATACGGTAAAGACGGTCTCGGGCAGCGCCGCGGCCTCTTCCATCGAAAAGCCTTTGGGCACCGGCAGGCAGCTTCCGACCGGCGCAGTGCAATATTCGGCATAGCCGCCGCCCGCGACGAGCGCGCACACCGCCTGCCCCAACAGCTCGGCATCGCCCCCGGGGCCGACAGCAACGATCGTCCCCGCGATTTCGAGCCCCGGCAGGTCCGAAGCGCCCGGCGGCGGCGGATAAAAGCCCATACGCTGCAGCACGTCGGGGCGGTTCACACCGGCGGCCGCGACACGGATCAGCACCTCGCCCGGCGCGGGTTGCGGCACCGGCCGCGTAGTCGGTTGCAATACTTCAGGTCCGCCCGGCGCGCTGATGGCGATGGCGGTCATGCTCGACGGCAAGCTGGTCACTTCGGAAATTCCCCCACTGGTCCCTTCATCCCCTACCCCCTGCCGCGCCTTATTGACAGTGCCGCGACACGGGTCAACAGTCGCGCGCCTTTTAACGTGAGGGACCAGGAGGATACGCCATGGACGATGACGACCTTCCCCGCCGCCGCGACGATGTGTTGACGGCGCTGATCAAGCAGCCGCTCGACCCGCTATCGGTCGACGAACTCGGCGAACGCATCGAAATTCTCGAAGCCGAGATCGCGCGCGTCAAGGCGCACCGCAGCGCCGCGACCAGTCAGAAGGCGGCGGCCGAAGCCTTGTTCAAAAAAGGGTGAGGATAACCGCCGGCGCTCGCTTCAGAGCACCGGCGGTTACAATATTTACGCGACCTCGGCATAGCGGAGCAGGTCGATCATCCGGAAATCATCGCCCTTCTTCGACGCGTCGACCGTCGGCAGGAACGGCTGCCATTCGGGGTCCTGCGAGAGATAGGATCCCTTGTCGCCCTGCAGCAGCCCGAGGAACACCTCGGTGACGATCCGCGCCCCGACCGGCCCCAGCCGCTCGCCATTCTGCGTCACCTGCGCCTCGCGCAGGATATAGAACCACAGCGGCGTGCGGTCGTCGAAACCGTGGGGTTTCAGGTCGGATAGATCCCCCTTCGACAATTCGGGCAGCTTCATCGCGCGCGCCACCCGTTGCCCCGACGGCAGCGAGAAGGTCAAATGGCGGAGCAGATTGCGCTGCGCGAGCGAGGCCGGGTTCGTCTTGGGATCGGGGTTCGGCACGACCGATCCCGGCAGGCGGAACAGCGACGTCGACAGCGTCGTGTCGATCTTCTTGTTCGGCTTCACATTGCCATCGCTGAAATCGAAGAAGGTCGGCCAGTCGATGAAGCGCCGCGGTGCGCGGCAGCCGCCCGACAGATCGTCGGGGTCGTTCGGGTCCGACGGCGTCGGGGTAAAGATCATCGCGAAGAAGGGATTGCCGCCATTGCCGGTAAAATTCGCGCGGTACGACGGCCGCACCTGGCTGTGCCCGAACCGGTATGCCGCGACCGAGAATTCGACCGGGATATAGGGCTCGTTGTGCCAGTTGTAATATTTGCGGCCGTTCGTCAGCACATCGTCGACCACCGCATCGCCGCACGTCTTGCGCAGGAATTCATGGACGATGATCCACTGATAATGCCAGCGCACGATCCGCTGCGCCTCGGCGAAAATCTCGTCCGATCCGGTCAGCTTGATCTTGGTCTTCACATGCTCGACGACCTGATTGTGGAACTTCAGGAAGGCGACCTGAAGCTGGCTGATGATCAGATTTTCGTCGTCGCGCGGATCGCCGATCAGCGCGACCTTCTGGCTGTTGCGCGGCACGTCGAACTTGTTCGCGGTACCCGTCGGTTCGAGCAGGAACTTGCCGCCCTTGCCGCCCTGCATGTCGTACAAATGCGGGCTGCCGCCCGGCCCTGCGCCATAGACATTGTCGAGGCCGAGGCTGGGTGTGCGGAAATTGGCGATCTGTTCGGGATCGACCTGCCGCTCGAGGCTGGAGGTCGGATCGAAGGTCATGTCGTGATCGAGGAACTGGCCGAGGAAGGTAAAGCCCGCGGTCAGTGTCGGATTGTCGCTATTCTTTGCCGACAGCGCCGGATTGGTGATCAGTTCGGCGGGGGTCTTGGTCAGATTGTCCTTGGCATCCATGATGCCCCCGACCTTGCCGATCTCGATCAGCGCGGCGCGCACATCGGGGGTGTCGGCAGCAAAGGGCGGCAATTCGCCGAACATGCGGCCAAAGCGGCCAGAGTCGGAATATTTGGACCGCGGCGGAACGATGTCGCGCGGATATACGCCGTGACGAGGCATGGCAGTCTCTCCTGTTGGTCTAACTATGTTTTGGGTTTTTCGGGACGATCCACCCACCAAGAGAGCTGGCATCCGCTGTTTTAGGCGCGAACCTGCAACGGCGTGTGCACCTTATCGGCGCGCAGCCCCAAGACTATAGGTGGCTAATGCGAAATTAAGCTGCCCGGTCGCGGCGAAATCGCGACGGAGCGAGCCTATTCGGCTTCGGTGCTGAGCCCGAGTTCGGGGATGCCGATCGAGCGCCGCCCGCCAAAATCGGCGCGCACGACGATCACGCCCTGCTTTTCCATATATTCGACCAGCCGCCGGATGCGCCCCGGCGAGCGGCTGCCATAGGCGCGGCCGAGGATGTCGTCGTCGGGACAGGGTTCGCCGTCCATCGCGGCGCGCGCGATCTGCAGGAAAGGGGCAAACATATCGTGCGGCAACCGGTCGGCGACGGCGAGCATCTCACGCCAGCGCGGCTCGGACGGATCGAACACACCCCCTTTTGCGAGCGCGAAGCGGCGGCGGAAGGCGGCAAGATCGAGCGGCACCTTCTTCAATTTCTGCATCCGGCAGCGCACCGAAAAATCCTGATAGAGATAGGCTTCGGGCTGGAAGGCGCTGTCGGGGTCGGACAGCATCTCTTCGAGCATCGCGATCACCACCGCGTCGCTGTGCCCGGCTTCCTCGGCCGCCTCGACGATGTCGAATACCGGCGGCGCGTCGAGATCTTCGTGCAGCCCTTCACTCGCCGCGATCCGTTCCAACAGCTCGCTCGCCGCCACCGGTTCGGGTTCGGGCGCAAAGACGCGCGGCGCCACCGGCGCCTCCATCTCGGTGAACAGCATCGAGCGCATATCCTCGCCCCCCGCCGTCGGCAGCGGCATCAGGCTGTGCGTGCCCATGCGGGTCGAGGTCTGGGTAGCGCCGATACGCACCGACAGCGGCCGCCGCGAAATTGCCGGACCGAGCCCGAGGAAATGCCCACGCTCGAGGTCACGGATCGCTTCGGCCTGCCGCCGCTCCATGCCGAGCAGGTCGGCGGCGCGCGCCATGTCGATATCGAGGAAGGTGCGCCCCATCAGGAAATTGCTCGCCTCGGCGGCGACATTCTTTGCAAGCTTCGCGAGCCGCTGGGTCGCGATCGCGCCGGCAAGGCCGCGCTTGCGCCCGCGGCACATCAGGTTCGTCATCGCCGACAGGCTCGCACGGCGGACATTGTCGGCGACGTCGCCCGCGACGCTCGGCGCGAACATCTGCGCCTCGTCGACCACGACCAGCGCGGGGAACCAATGCTCGCGCGGCGCATCGAACAGTGCGTTGAGGAACGCCGCGGCGCAGGTCATCTGCGCCTCGATGTCGAGCGATTCGAGGCTGAGGATGATCGACGCGCGATGCTCGCGAATGCGCGCGCCCATCGCCGCGATCTCGCGCTCGTTATAGTCGCCGCCGTTGATCACGACATGGCTGTACGCATCGGCGAGCGTGACGAAATCGCCTTCGGGATCGATCACGATCTGCTGCACCAGCTCGGCGCTTTCCTCGAGGATGCGGCGCAAAAGGTGCGACTTGCCCGACCCCGAATTGCCCTGGACGAGCAGCCGCGTCGCCAGCAGCTCCTGGACGTTGATGTGCACGCCCTGCCCGGTGCTGTCGGTTCCGATCTCGATGCTCGTCTTCACAGCCGCCGCCCTATCGGGGCGCTTGGCCAAAGACAACCGGGCGGGTCTTCGGATCGCCCGATTTTGCCGCGCGACCTTGCCAAGCGGCGCGAAGGCGCCAAAAGGGCGGCATGGATTTCGACGACCAGCTCCGCCGCTATTTCGGCACCGCCGATATCGCGGCGATCCACCCTGAGGCGCACGCTGCGGGCACCGAACGCATGCGCGTCGACTTCGGCTTGGAGACCAACCCCGGCCGCCGCTTTGCTTTGTGGGCGCTGATGTACATGCTCGGCGTCGCGCCCGACCTCGACGTCGCGTTCAAGGATGAGGGCGAGCGCAACACCGCGCGCGATTTCATGGACATAGTGGATCGAGCGGGCGAGAATTAATCCGGGATGACAATGTGAATTGTCGCGCCTCCCCTAATTTCCCAACGCCCCGTTAACCATACCACAACCCCCGTCATCGTAATTTCACAAAGCCATCCGCTTTTCCCTTGCGGTGGGGCGGCGGCATCGCCACGTTGCATTTCTAAGGGGGCCGCTCTCCCCGGCCTGGTCCCCGCAAGGAGATGAAGACCATGCCGTCCTTTTCGGAAAG
>Ga0209676_1000227_pt1 | contig 123708 bp, 148 predicted proteins | sample AraplaCvi_mLB_r2_FD_184282 | JGI IMG/M metagenome (GOLD analysis project Ga0209676, IMG submission 184282) | Arabidopsis root microbial communities from North Carolina, USA - plate scrape MF_Cvi_mLB_r2 (SPAdes) (version 2) | ecosystem: Host-associated > Plants > Roots > Endosphere | place...
TGCATCGTTGGCGCGACCGACCTGCGTGCGCGGATCGCCAGGTGCTGCGTGGAGGGGCAAAGCCAACAGTGCGGCGCCTACGAGCATTGAAATTTTGATCATTGGCTGAGCTCCTTGGAAAGATTGATGGCGGTCACTCGGAGACCGAGGGGATTTTTTTGCAGTGCCTCGGGGGTGCGCGGCGGCTGGATCGTGACGGTCACGATCGCCGACCAGCGCGAGGTCTCGATGAGGCCGCCGTCCTGATAACGGCGCTCGGTCCAGGCGATGCGGAAGCTGTCCTTCGACGCGCGGATCACGCTCGACACATCGACAGCGACCTGCTGCTTGCCGACCTCGGCGAACGGGTCGTTGTTGCGCGCATAATCGTTGAGTGCCTGCGCGCCCGACGTCGCCGCAAAATCATAGGCGCTGAGCCAGTTCGCGCGCAGCACTACGGGATCGGCGGGGATCGAGCGGATATGCTCGATGAAGCGCGCAAGGTGAAAGGCAACCTGCGGATCGGTGGGCGCATAGTCGGCGTCCGCCGGCGCGACCGCCCTCGCCTCGCCGAGCTTGTCGACCTCAACCACCCAAGGGGTGATCGTGCCGCGCAGCGACTGCCAGACAAGCGCCGAGGCGAGCCCGCCCGAAAGCGCGAGGCAGCCGAAGAAGGCGAGCCGCCAATTCTTCGCCTGGATCCGCGCCGAGCCGATCCGATCGTCCCAAATCTGCGCGGCGCGCTGATAGGGGGTCACCGGCTCGGGCGATTTTCCGTAATGTTGGTGTGGTCGTCGGAACATGGTCTCAATCCTTCTGGCTGATATCGGGGGCTGAACCGGCGCCATGGCTGTCGCCTTGCTTGAGTGACTGCGCGCCGATCGTGGCGCCCGAGGTGATCGCCTGCCGTCGCTTCATGGCGGCGGCCCAAGCCGGCTGGCCGGAGGCTTCCGCACCGGTTGCAGCGGCGGGCGCCGCCTTGCTCGCCTGTCCGTCGGCAAAGTTCTGGCGAAGCTTGGCCGCGGCCTTACGCAAGGGCGAACCCGCGCCGCTCGCTGCGTCGCGCGCGACATTGGCCATGCCCGAACCAAAGGCCCGCATCCCGGAATTGCCCGCAGCACCGCGCGCGTAAGAGGCGGAGGCCGATCCGGCAGCCCGCGAGGCACCTGCCGCGCCCTTCCCGGCCATCGATGCGGCGGCACCCGTTGCGAGGGTGGCGCCGGCGGCTCCGGCGGCAATCGTCGCGCCAGCGGCCAAGGTCGTTCCCGCCGCGGCACCAGCGCCGAGCTGCGGACCACCGGCGACGATGCCGTTGGCGACGCTCGGACCAAAAATGCCGAGGCCCAAGAGCGTGAGCGCGCCGAGCGCGATCGCCATCACTTCGCGGATGTCGGGCTCGGTGCCGAGGCCCGCCTCCATGAAGCGCTCGAACAGCGTGACGCCAATCCCGGTGATCACCGCGAGGACAAGCAGCTTGATGCCTGAGGAAATGACATGCCCGAGGACGCGCTCGGCCATGAAGGCGGTGCGATTGAAGAAGGCGAAGGGCAGCAGGACGAAGCCCGCGAGCGTCACGAGCTTGAATTCGAGGATCGTGACGAAGACCTGCACTGCGAGTATGAAGAAGGCGAGCACGACGATCACCCAGGCGATCAGCAGGATCAGGATCTGGACGAAGTTGGTGAAGAGCCCGACGGGGCCTACGAGATCGGCGGTCGCATCGAGCAGCGGCTCGGCGGCATCGAGACCGGTCGCGGCAATCATGCCGGGGCGCATGAAGTCGCCGACCGCCATCGCCCCACCGCTCGCCTTGAGACCCAAGCCTGCGAAGCTCTCGAGCAGGATGACCGACAACGCCTGAAAGTTGCCGATGATGAAGGCGAAGACGCCAATATAGAGCGTCTTCTTGATGAGCCGCTGCAGCACGTCCTCATCGGTGCCCCACGCCCAGAAGAGCGCCGCAATCGTCACGTCGATCACGATGAGTGTCGAGGACAGGAAGCCGACCTCGCCGCCGAGCAGGCCGAAGCCGCTGTCTATATAGGTCGAGAAGACCGACAGGAAATTGTCGATGACGCCGGTGTCGTTCATTGCTCGGGCTTTCCAGAACGGAAGAAGTGGCGCCGCTTGGCTTCCCAGGCCGCCTTGCACTCGGGATCGGCCTCGGTGGCTGTTCGGCAGCGGCGCAACGTGTCGCCATAGTCGGGGGGTGCGTCCGCTCCGGAGATTTGGGGAGCGGACGCACGGGGCGCGGGCGGATCGAGCGCGGCGATGAGGGCAAGGGTCAGCGCAAGACCCACGACAATTGCCGCCATCACCAGCCCGCCCGCCCGGCCCATCTCAATCGCCCTTGCGGAAGCGGCGGAAGCGTTCGCGGCCTTCGGCCTCGGCTGCGGCGGCGCGCGCGGCGCCCAGCATCTCGGCGCGGCCCTGCGCCGTCATGACGGCGGCAAGGTCGGCGATCTGCTGCGACTGGATCGCGAGCAACTGGTTGCCCGCCTGCGCCGCCTGCAGCGCGCCGGTCGCCGACTGGCTGGCGCCGACGATCGTCGAGATCGACGTCCGCGTCCCGCCCATGTTCGAGACGATACCGGCCTGCACCTTCATCGCATCCTCGAACGCTCCGACGCTGTCTTTCCAGCGCGCCTCGGCATTGGCGACCAATGCCGACGTCGGGCCCGAGAAGGCGGTTCCCTTGTAGCGCTGCTCGAAGCCCTTGCGGATATCGGCGACGTCATAGGCAATGCCTTCGGCCTCGGTGAGCAGCTGCTTGGTCTGGTCGATCTGCGCCTGCAGTTCGCCGAGCGTCGAGGTCGGCAGGCTCTGGAGGTTGCGTGCCTCGTTGAGCAGCGACGTCGCCTGGTTCTGGAGCTGCTTGATCTGGTTGTTGATCTGCTCGAGCGTGCGCGCGGCGGTCAGGATATTCTGCGAATAGTTGCGCGGATCGTGGACGATGCCGCCGACCTGTGCGCTCGCCGGCGCTGAAAGCATCGGACCCGACACACTCGCGGCGACGAGCGCCGCTGCGGTGATCGAGCGGAGGATATTCTTCTTCATTGGGGGGACTCCTCATTGGGGGCGACTGCGGGGGGCAGCAGCTCGGTCGCCCATTCGAGCTTGCGGTGGGAGAGCCACGCAGCCGCGAAGCCCTCGCGGCCGTGCGCGGCGAAAAGCTCGCCGATGCGGGTCTGGTCGGTTTTCGAGGAGGCGGCCGTGAAGGCGAGCGCGATGTCGCCGAGCCCGAGGTCAAAGAGGCGGTTGCCGCGGCGCGACTGGCAATAATAGTCGCGCTTGGGCGTCGCTCGGCTCAATATCTCGGCCTGCCGGTCGTTGAGCCCGAATCGCTCGTAGATACGCGCTATCTGCGGTTCGAGCGCGCGCTCGTTCGGCAGGAAGATACGCGTGGGACAGCTTTCGATGATCGCCGGCGCGATGCTCGAAGTCTCGATATCGGCAAGGCTCTGCGTCGCGAAGATGACGCTGGCGTTCTTCTTGCGCAGCGTCTTGAGCCATTCGCGCAGCTGCGCGGCAAAGGCTCGGCTGTCGAGAACGAGCCAGCCTTCGTCGATGATGATCAGCGTCGGCGATCCGTCGAGCCGGCCGGCGATGCGGTGGAAGAGATAGGACAGTACCGCGCCAGCCGAGGCTGCGCCGACGAGACCCTCGGTCTCGAACACCTGCACCATCGCCTCGCCGAGCTTCTCCTCGTCGGCGTCGAGCAGCCGGCCCCAGGGACCGCCGACCAGATAGGGCGCGAGTGCCTGCTTGAGTTCGATCGACTGAAGCAGCACCGCAAGACCCGTCAGCGTGCGCTCGGCCACCGGCGCAGTCGCGAGCGAGGTGAGCGCCGACCAGAGATGCTCCTTTGCCGCCGGATCGATCTCGACGCCTTCACCCGCGAGCATCGCGGCGAGCCATTCGGCCGCCCAGCTGCGTTCAGCCGCCTCGTCGATCCGCGCAAGTGGTTGCAACGAAACGCCGCCCTCGCCATCGTGCAAGGCGCCGCCGAGATCCTGCCAGTCGCCGCCCATGGCGAGCGCAGCAGCGCGGATCGAGCCGCCAAAGTCGAAGGCGAATATTTGCGCCCGCGGATAGCGACGGAACTGCATCGCCATGGTTGCGAGCAGCACCGATTTGCCGGCGCCGGTCGGTCCGACGACGAGGCAGTGCCCAACATCGCCGACATGAAGGGAAAGACGGAACGGGGTCGAACCTTCGGTCTTGCCGTACAGCAAGGGGGCATCACCGAAATGTTCGTCCCGTTCCGCTCCCGCCCACACGGCAGAGAGGGGGACTATGTGGGCGAGATTGAGCGTCGAAATGGGAGGCTGCCGGACATTGGCATAGACGTGCCCCGGAAGCCCCCCAAGCCAGGCCTCGATCGCGTTCATGCCCTCGATCGTGCAGGTGAAGTCGCGGCCCTGGATGACCTTCTCGACGAGCCGTAGCTTCTCGGCCGCGAGCGCCGGATCGGCGTCCCACACGGTGACCGTGGCGGTCACATAGGCGATGCCCGCGTGATCGGCACCCAGCTCCTGCAGCGCGATGTCGGCATCGGCCGCCTTGTTCGAGGCGTCGCTGTCCATGAGCACCGACTGCTCATTGGTCATGACCTCTTTCAGGATCGCCGCGATCGACTTACGCTTGGCGAACCATTGCCGCCGGATCTTGGTCAGCAGCTTGGTGGCATCGGTCTTGTCGAGCATGATCGCGCGGGTCGACCAGCGGTAGGCGAAGGCGAGCCGGTTGAGTTCGTCGAGCAGCCCCGGCCAGGTCGACGACGGAAATCCCGTGATCGTCAGCGTCCGCAGATTCTGGTCGCCAAGCCGCGGCTCAAGCCCGCCGACGAGCGGCTGATCGGTGAGCAGCGCATCGAGATAGACCGGCGTTTCAGGCACGCGGACGCGCTGCCGCTTGGTCGAGACGGTCGAATGGAGGTAGGTCAGCGTCTCGCCGTCATCGAGCCATTCGGCCTCGGGCATGAAGCCTTCGACGAGATGGAGGACGCGGTTCGTCCGGTCGGTGAAGCTCGCGACGTGTTCGCGCGGGTCCACGCCCGAGCGCGCCATCCCTTCATAGAGCCACCCTTCCGCGCGCGAGGCATCCTCCGCCGGCGGCATCCACAAAAGAGTCAGGAAATAGCGGCTCTCGAAATGCGCCCCTTCCTCCCGGAACTGCTCGCGGCGCTCCATATCGACCAGCGCCGAGGCCGGATCGGGAAACTCCGATTGCGGATAGTCGCTCGCGGGCAGGCGCTGCGCCTCGACGAACACCGCCCAGCCCGAGCCGAGGCGCCGCAGCGCATTGTTGAGCCGCGAGGTCACAGCGACGAGTTCGGCGGGCGTGGCGCTGTCGAGATCGGGACCGCGGAAGCGCGCGGTGCGCTGCAGCGATCCATCCTTGTTCAGCACCACGCCCTCGCCCACCAGCGCGACCCATGGGAGAAAATCGGCAAGGCAGGCGGAATTCGAGCGATATTCGGCAAGGTTCATCATGGCCGCATCCAGACAGGATATTTGAGGTGACGCCTTGCGACGTCGACGAAGAGGGGATCGCGGCGCGCCGCCCAGACCGAGAGCGCATGGCCGATCGCCCAGATGGCGATGCCTGCGATCCAAAGGCGAAGTCCGAGTCCGATCGCCCCGGCAAGCGTGCCGTTGACGATCGCGAGCGACCGCGGCGCGCCGCCGAGCAAGATCGGCTCGGCGAGCGCCCGGTGAACCGGGGCGAAGAAGCCCGGAACCTCCTCCATCAGATCAGCGCTCCGCCGCCGAAGGAAAAGAAGGACAGGAAGAAGCTCGACGCAGCGAAGGCGATCGACAGACCGAACACGATCTGCACGAGGCGGCGGAAGCCGCCGGACGTGTCGCCGAATGCGAGGCTGAGGCCCGTCACGATGATGATGATCACCGCAACGATCTTGGCGACCGGCCCCTCGATGCTCTCGAGGATCGATTGCAGCGGCGCTTCCCACGGCATCGACGAACCGCCGGCATGCGCCGGGGCGGAAACGACCAGCGCGACGAACAGCGCGGTAGAGCAGAGCATGGCGCGACGGGCGCCATGCCGGAAGGCATGGGTCATCATATTTCTCCTTCGGGGATGAGCGGGGTGATGCAGAACTGGCCGGTCACAGGGTCGAGGCCATCGACACGGGCAAGTTCGGAAAGGCGGCGCCCGGTGCCGTCGCGTACCAGCACGGCGACAAGGTCGATCGTCTCGGCGAGCAGCGCGCGCGGGACCGTCACCACGGCCTCCTGAATGAGTTGCTCCATCCGGCGCAGCGAGCCGAGTGCGGTCCCCGCATGGATCGTGCCGATACCGCCGGGGTGACCGGTGCCCCACGCCTTCAGAAGCTCAAGCGCCTCCGCTCCCCGGACTTCGCCGATCGGGATGCGATCAGGCCGTAGACGGAGCGAAGAGCGCACGAGGTCCGCGAGCGTCGCCACGCCGTCCTTCGTTCGCATGGCGACGAGATTGGGCGCGGCGCATTGAAGCTCGCGCGTGTCTTCGATCAGAACGATACGATCCGACGTCTTCGCAACTTCCGCGAGCAATGCGTTGGTAAGCGTAGTTTTTCCGGTACCGGTACCGCCGGCCACCAGAATATTTTTCCGCTCGGACACTGCGCAGCGGAGGATCTCGGCCGAGAGGTCCGACATGATACCGGCGGTGGCATAATCGTGAAGGGTGAACACCGCGACGGCGGGCTTCCGGATGGCGAAGGTCGGCGCTGCCACCACCGGCGGCAACAGCCCTTCGAAGCGCTCGCCGGTCTCCGGGAGTTCGGCAGAGACGCGCGGCGAGCCAGCGTGGACCGCGGCGCCAACATGGTGCGCGACGAGGCGAATGATGCGTTCGCCATCGGCGGCGGCAAGAAGGATTCCGCTGTCGGCGATGCCGATGCCCAACCGGTCGACCCAAAGACGGCCATCGGGGTTGAGCATGATCTCGATGACCGAGGGGTCGGCAAGCCATTCGGCGATGGCGCCGCCAAGCGCGGTCCGGAGCATGCGCGCGCCGCGTGCCTGCGGCTCATTGCCAGTCGATGCTGCGCCCATCGGAGTCCCCGTTCATTGGTCCGGGCAACGGCGCCCGGCTCGACGGGGACGAGTAAGAGACGCAGAAAAGTCCCGGCTTCAACAGGGATTTACGCGCGTCAAACCATCGGAAAGAATGACTAGCCATTGCCTATGCGGCCGGCTCGGTCTGCAGCCATCTTACCGCGACTCACTCCGATGATGCTTGCGCGCGGCGCTATTTCGACAATCATGTAAACATGAATGATTCGGGGTCGCACCCAATTGACGACGAAGCTCGATGGAACCGCCTGACAGAGAAGCAGCGCGCGTGCCTTGACCTGCTCATCGAGCACAAGACCTCGAAAGAGATCGCCCGGCTTCTCGATATTTCGAAGCACACCGTCGATCAGCGGTTGAATCTGGCGCGCGACACACTTGCCGCGCAGGACCGGAACGAGTCCGCCTTCATCTACCGTCAGATGAAGGAGAAATACGACCGAGTGACATACGACGCGGTGGAGGTTCCGGCGACGCCGGCATTGGTGCGATCCGAGTTTCCGGACGGCGGCTCGCCCAACCTCATGGAACTGCACGACAGTTCGGCGTTGCGGGGCGGGTCATCGGGAATTCGCCCGCCGTTCAGAGGTCTTTTCAAGCGCGATCATAATTCGGCAAACCGGCTTTGGATCTATCTCGCCGGACTTGCCGCTGCGGTCTGGATTGTCCTGGGTGGTCTCGGCGTTGCCCAAGCGCTGAACCAGCTGATCCAGAACTGACCTCTCTTCAAATCGGTCCAATTGGCTGAGGCTCTGCGGCTTCGGCGAAGGAGAACCTATGTCTGAGAATATTGCCGCAATGGCGGCCCGGCTGCATCGCGACGTCCCAAATGCCGAGGGAAGTATCGACGACGCGCTGATTGCCGTGGCTTCGCTCACCACCAGCGTCGTTATGGCCCGGCGCGCGATCGGCGCACCGGCGAAAACGGGCCAAGGAACGATCATACGCTTGGTCGAGGCGCAGATGTCGCTCGTCAAGGTCAGCGGCAGCATTCTTCGCGCGCACAATGAGCTGGCCGAGATCGGCAAGGAAACGGCCGGGTACGATCTGCGCGAATGCCCGTCTGTTGCCGGCACGAAGGTCGTTCCGCTTTCTTCGGCTTCGTGAAGCGAATTGACCGAGAGCGATCAGCATGAAAAGTCACGAGAATGCGCATAGCCATTTTCGCCACGATATTGCTGATCGCTCTCCTCTATGCGGCGTGGAAGGGTGGCGGACCCGAGCGGGCGATGGTCGGAATAGCCGTTACCATCGTGGTCTGGGATCGCTTGTTGGTCGCTTCTGGGATGGTCTCCTATCATGTGCTCGATATTGGTTATCTCGCGCACGACGCATTTGGAGCCCTAGCGACGCTTGCCCTGGCGATGGTCGCGTACCGCTTCTGGACCATTCCCGCGGCGATCCTTCATGCTTTGCCCCTGCTCGCCCACCTGAGCCGAGCCGTGGACCTCTCCATCAGTCCTGTCGTGTATCTGACGATGCAGGTGGCATCGTCCTGGCTGGTCCCACCCCTGCTAATCCTTGCAACCTGGCATCACCAGCGTCGCCTGAAGCAGTGCGGCAGCGATCCGTCCTGGCACATCTCGTGGAAATCGCAGCCCCAGGACAAGGGGCAGCACTCGCCAAAGCCCTCCTAGACGAATTCCAGTCGCTCGGCCGCCTGTGGGCGCAAGAGCCCGAGGCCATAGCGAGAATTGTCGGCAGCAATTCGCTAGTGGCGTCCCTGATCCTTCACGCCCGCGACGCCGCAATCGCGGCGGCGAGTTCCGACATCCGAGGAATTCGCATTGATCCGTTCGCAGCTGAGGTCAGACGGTATCTGATCTTGTCGATGGGCAGCCTTGCCGACGAGCGCTTCCGCATCCTGTTTCTGGATTCTTCGCACCGCCTGATCGCCGACGAAGAGATGCAGCGCGGGACGATTTCCCAGATCAGCCTGTACCCGAGAACCATCTTTCGCCGTGCGCTCGAGGTGAACGCCGCCGCGATTATCCTCGTGCACAATCATCCGAGCGGCGATCTGAGCCCGAGCGCGGAAGATATCGACGTGACGCGGCGTCTCGACCAGATCGGCCGTTCGCTCGGCATCGAGGTGCTCGACCACATCATCGTCACCGCTGCCTACGCACATCACCTCATCAGTCGCGATCCGACGGCCAATCGGGATCCGGCAGCGCCTTTCACGCTCCGCAGCCCCGACAACCAGCAGACATCGGACGGCGAGGACTTGGCGCTCGCCAATGCCCGAGCAATGATGCGGAGACGGCTGCTTCGCCAGCAATTACTCGGCGCGCCCGAACTCTTCGGCGATCCGGCCTGGGAGATGTTGGTCGACCTCTTCATCCACGAATGCGAGCGAAAGCCCATCTCGGTAACCTCGCTATGCGTCACACCCAGCATTCCCATGAGCAGCGCCATTCGCCTCTGCCAGAAGCTTTGCGACGCCAACCTCATCCGGCGAAAGCCTGACCTCTACGATGGTCGCCGCGTCTTCGTCGAGCTCAACCCCGACGTGTCCCACCGCCTCCGCGCCTATTTCCTCGCCGGGTCCGATTGAGCTCCGTCGCGGCTCAACTCTGCCGCCAGCTTGGCGCCACCGTCCATCCGCTTTGCGAGCGCATCGACAAATCCCTCCCACCGCCGCTTGCCGGTCGCCTGGGCCGCAGCGAGCGCGTTGTCGGGAAGCGGTGTCGTGCTGGTCAGCCAGTGCCGCACGAAAAGCGCCAGCGTCTCGTTGGTGAGGTCGGTATGCCATTCGAGCCGCTCGAGGAGCCGGACCAAGCGGTCGAGGCGGCGGATCAGCAAGGCTTCGGCCCGATCCTGATCCTGGGGTAGCAACAAGGCGGTAAGCGCGGCCTCCACGACCTCGGTCTTGGTGGTACCGCGCTGCCGGGCCCGATCTTCCAAGCTTCGCACCAGACCAGCGGCGAGGCGGAACGTCTGCTTGATATGGGCGCGGCTCACAAATCGATCCCGTCACCGGGATCGAGCGAGGCATTTCGCGCCGCGCGCGACAGGCGGCGATCGGCAGCCGCGCGGGCGCGGGCTGCGTCGCCCTGTGCGTCGTCGTCGGCATAGTCGAACTCGCCCTGCACAGGACGGCTTGGCGGCGCGACATCTTCATGTTCCGGAAGCTGGGGTTCCTGCCGGATCCCGCTATTCGCAGTGTCGCTCTCCCTGTCGTGCTCCTTCGCTTCAGGCGCGGGCAGCGCGAGACGAGCCGGAGCGGGCGCAGCTTCTTCTCTCCGCGCCCAGTCATGAGGCTTCATCGGTCCGGCCTTCCGATCGGGCGGCGCAATGATCCGAGCACGAAACCGGGCGTCGAGAAAATATCGCGCCTTCCTCGCCCGGATCGGCGCAAGACCCGCGACCATCACGATCTCGTCGTCGGGCGGAAGCTGCATCACCTCGCCGGGCGTGAGCAATGCGCGGGCCGTCTCGGTACGCGATATCATCAGGTGACCGAGCCAGGGCGAGAGCCGGTGGCCGGCATAATTCTTCATCGCTCGCTGTTCGGTGGCGGTCCCGAGTGCGTCCGATATGCGCTTGGCGGTTCGCTCGTCGTTCGTCGCGAAACTGACGCGGACATGGCAATTGTCGAGGATCGCGTTGTTCTGGCCATAAGCCTTCTCGATCTGGTTAAGCGACTGCGCAATCAGGAAAGCCTTGATGCCGTATCCGGCCATGAAGGCCAGCGCGCTTTCGAAGAAATCGAGCCGCCCGAGCGCCGGGAATTCGTCGAGCATCAGCAATAGCCGGCGCGGCCGCGCCGCGGGGTTGAGCTCCTCGGTAAGGCGCCTTCCGATCTGGTTGAGGATGAGGCGGATCAGCGGCTTGGTTCGACTGATGTCTCCCGGCGGTACGACGAGATAGAGCGAGACCGGGACATCATCCTCCATGAGGTCGGCGATCCGCCATTCGGACGATCCGGTGACGGCCGCGATGACCGGATCGCGGTAGAGGCCGAGAAAGGACATGGCGGTCGAGAGCACGCCCGACCGCTCATTCTCGCTCTTGTTGAGCAACTCCTGTGCCGCTGCAGCCACCACCGGGTGAACCGATGTACCGAGGTGCTTCGTCGTCTTCATGCGCCGCAGCGTCGTCTCGATCGGGCGGCGCGGGTCCGACAAGAAAGCGGCGACGCCCGCGAGCGTCTTGTCCTCTTCGGCATAAAGGACATGAAGGATCGCACCGACGAGGAGTGCGTGGCTCGTCTTTTCCCAATGGTTTCTTTTTTCGAGGCTGCCCTCGGGATCGACGAGCACATCGGCGACATTCTGCACATCGCGCACCTCCCACTCGCCGCGGCGGACCTCGAAGAGCGGATTATAGGCGGCCGACGCCTTGTTGGTCGGATCGAAGAGCAGCACGCGGCCATGCTTCGCCCGAAAGCCTGCCGTGAGCTCCCAATTCTCGCCCTTGATGTCGTGGACGATGCAGCTGCCGGGCCATGTCAGCAGCGTCGGGATGACGAGGCCGACGCCCTTCCCCGACCGCGTCGGCGCGAAACAGAGCAGGTGCTCGGCGCCATTGTGCCGCAGATAGCGTTTCCCGAGCCGCCCGATGATCACCCCGTCCTCGCCGAGCATGCCGGCGGAGCGAATTTCGCGGTCGCTAGCCCAGCGCGCCGAGCCATAAGTCTCGGCGCGGCGGCGCTCGCGGGCGCGCCAGATCGACATGAAGATCGCGACGATGATCGACAGAAATCCGCCCGAGGCGGCGATAGCCGCGCCGCGATAGAAGACCGGCGGCGCATAGGCATCGAAGGCGAACCACCACCAGAAGAAAGCCGGCGGCGGATAGACGGGATAGCCCGATAGGCGGAACCAGGGATCGCCGAGCGCCGCCTGGTAGCCAAGCTCCCATGCCGTCCACTGCGTCGCGGTCCATACCGTGCCAATTACGATCAGGAAGATGACGGTGATTTGTCCCCAGAGGATGCGGTCGTTCATGGGCTTTCTCCTGTCCGGTCAGATGCCGATCCCGCGGCCGCGGCCGAGTGACCAGTCGATGCCGCCGGTCGCTGTGGCGGTTCCGCTGATATGCTTGCCGAGGTGCGGCTCGAGCGCCGGTCGCCAGGGCACGAGCTGGAAGCCGAGCCCGTCGTCGATCATCGCGAAGCGTCCCGAGGCGAGCTGCACGCGCTCGCGGTAGATGCCGCTCACATGCTCGCCCGGTGCCGATGGCCGATGCTCGAGGCCGGTCCGCGCCGCGATCGCGCCAACGGCCGCGTCCACCTCGCTGCGGCGGAGTGTCTCGATCCGCTCCCGGGATGACCGGCGCTCCATGCCGCGCGGCAACAATTCCTCGCGCTCGAGAAAGGCGGTGCGCGCCTTCATCGCATCCCGGACCTCGCGGCCGAACCCTTGCGAGCGCATCGACCGGTCGGGCGCGGCAAGCTGCCGATCGAGCCAGGTCGCGCCGCGGGCCTCCACCTGCTCGCCGAGCGGGAGGTCCGAGCGAACCGCGAGCGAGATGTGGCGGGCGCCGTCGCGGCCGTCCCAGTGCCTCAGCTCGACGATTGAGCCAGGCTTTGCGTCGCCAGTCCACTCGAGGTCTGGAAAGCGGATATGGTGGGTTCGGCCATCCACCCCGTCGACGATCGCATAGGCGGAGCCCGCGAGTTCGTCGTCGAGCCCGCGTGCGACGAGGCGGCCGATGACTGCCCGTTCGCCCTGTTCGCCGATTGCCAGGGCCGAAGGATCGAATGCGATCCCGCGCGCCGACATCTCGCGGTGCATGGTCTTGATGATATCGCCGCGTTCCCCGATGGCGCGAAGCCTCCCCTCGGCCGCCGGATCGATGAGATATTGGGCGGGGCCGACCCGGGATACGAGCCCCAGCGCTTCGAGCTTCGCGACGCGCCCCAACAGGTGCTGGTTGGTTCCCGCCTCGCGCCCCGCGATCGGACGGAGGTCGACGATTTCATTCTCGCGCGACCGGCGCGCGAGTTCGGCATCGAGGCTGGTCCAGCGCTCGGCCTCGACTTCGCGGCGCAGGGCCGCATCAACCTGAAGCTCGCTCCGTGGCCCCAGTTCGAGAGTCGCAAGTTCCGACGCACGGCCGCGCACACCCTCTGCCATATAGCCCCGGTCGACGACGAGATCATTGCCATCGGCAGCGACCCCGCGCACCAGCACATGGATGTGCGGATTGTCGGTATTCCAATGATCGACCGCGACCCAGTCGAGGCGCGTCTCGAGATCGACCTCGAGCTGGCGCATAAGGTCGCGCGTGTAGCCGCGCAGGTCGCCAAGCTCGGCCGCATCCTCGGGACTGACGATAAAGCGGAAGTGGTGACGATCGCCGCCGCAGCGCTCAGCGAAGGCTCCGCGATCGGCCTCATCGCCGGCGGCATCGAACATTGAGGCGTCGCGTCCGTCGCGGGTCACGCCGTCGCGTTCGAGATAGGCCATGTGACGTCCGAGCGGAGCGGCGCGAAACCCCGCCCCGCGATGCCGGACGATCCGCGCCATCACGGTGACACGGCGCATCGCCGCGCCGCGCCGGATGACCGCAAGCGCCCGGCGGCCGCGCCCATGACGGCCGGTCCCGCCGCGCGAAGGCCCGGCGCGCCGGAGCCGCGTAGCGCCGGAACGCGCGGCCGCACGCCGCACCTCCGCCGCGAGCCGCTTGCCGCGGCCGGCGGAACCCGCCCCCGCGTCTCTCCCCCTTCCCGGCCTGACCCGGAAATCATGGTCGTCATCACTCATCGGCTGATGCCAGACGGCAAGCCATTGAAAGAAAAGGCATACCCCGCCTGCGATATGGCACGGCAGGCTGTGTGCCATACGCAAAAGCCGCGGCAAAACAACCACATACCGCCAGCGAGCTGGCCGGTCTTTTATCTTGCCCTGCCCCCTTCCCCTTCCCGACGAGCCAGAACAGCCGAGCCAACAGGTTCGGGCAAGGCATCGAAGCCGAGGCGCGACAGATCATTGGTCGCGGCCGGAAAGCGGAACGAAGAGCGCCGCAGGCGCGCGAGGTGCCGCACGTCCCGCTGCATCGGCGCTGCGTCCGGATTGCAGCGGATCTGCACCGGGCTGCGCCGCCGCATCGTGGCCGGAGCGTTCGGCGAACAGCGAAGCACTGCGCCAGGACGGTGCCGTCGGTGTTGGCGCGGGGGCGAGCGAAGCGACGCCCGATGCGCCGATCGCCGGAGCAATCGCGGCAACATAAGCGATAGTCTCGGCGGGAAGCCGGCGCCGTCCCGCCGCATAGGCGTCGGCGCGGCCGGGACCCGCATTATAGGCGGCGAGCATGAGCGAGACGTCACCATATCGGTCCCACATCATGCGCAGATAGGCTGCACCCGCATGGATGTTCGCGCGCGTATCGAAGGGGTCTGAGCCCAGCCCATATCGCGCAGTCAGCATGGCCCAGGTCGCGGGCATGATTTGCATCAATCCCATCGCCCCCGCGTGCGAAACGGCGCGCGATCGGCCGCGGCTTTCGACATGCATGACGCGCCATATCCATGCCTCGGGAATGGCGAACCGCTGCGAAGCCTCGCTCACATGCGGTGCATAAGGATGAGCGGCAGGCGCGCCGGCAGCCTGCTCACGGGCCGCCGCCGGACCGGCAGGCAGCGCCGCGAGCGCCAGCAAGGCGGCGGCGGCGATGCGCATGGCGCGGAAGCGCGCCGAGCGAGCCGAAGGCCGCATCGCTCAGCCCTTCGCCTGCGGTGCCGGGCGCGACCAGAGCAGATGATATTCATCCTCGTTTCGCGCCGAGCGAATGAGGTTGGCGCGCAGCGGCGCCGGCAAGGCCGGGTCGTCGATCTGCAGCGCGATATAGGAACCGGCGCGTTCGCCGCTGCGATCCCAGCCCGCTCCGATCTCGACGCCATCGTCGGCCTCGACGAGCAGCACCCGCCAGCCCGGCGCGTTTTCCGCGTCGGACGGCGCAGCCGGAACGATCGCGATCATCGCGTCGAGCAGGAGGGTCCGGATCGATCCCGCATAGCCGTCGCCTGCGGTCTGAAAGCTTCCGATCATCATGATGTCTGTTCCTCGTCCGGCAGGTGGATGGAATGCCGCGCGCCGATCCGGCGCCAGCGAAGCGGCGCGCCGGAGGCGTCGCGGGTGAGAATGGGATGCGCGGTGCCGATGACGGCGGATGCCGGAAGCGGCCCGAAATATCGGCCGTCGAGGCTGTCGGGAGACAGGCCGAGGACGAACAGCTCGCCACGCTCCAGCCGGCGGCAGCCGAGCCAGAGCGGCAGCGTTCGTCCCATGCGGTCGGCCGATCGCGCGCGCGCCGCAGGCGCGCCGTCGATCGTGACGAAGACGCCGCTCCGGCAGACGAGCGCGCCTTCAGTGGCGGCGACTTGCTTCAGGAGAGGCACGCCGCGCGGCAGATAGCCGCGCTTCGAAAGCCAGGCAGACAGCGGCGCGGGCGGCGCAAGGGCGACAAGATCGCCGCGCGCAGGCGTAGCACCGATTTCGATGGCGTAGAGCCCCACCGGCACGCTTGGGCTCGCGTTCCAGATGAGCCGCGGCTGCGGCGCGAGAATCGCGGCCGCGCCGAACAGCCCGCAAAAGAGCGCGCCGCAGGCCGCGGTCGTGCGGAGCCACCGCCGGTTCACAGCCGGGCCTCGTTGTGGCGGAGCCACGCGGCATGGCGTTCGGCCGAGTAGGAGCGGAACGGCAGCGCGGCGGCGAGCCGCTGCCCGATATGGCGCCAGTGATCGGGCGACACGTCGCACGCATCGACGCCAGAGGCCTCGATCATGTCGATCTCTCGGCACACCGCCCGGATGGGTTCGAGGTCGGAAAGGCTGAGAAGAATTTCCCCTCCCGGTCGAACAGCCGGATGGGTACTAAAGGGCGCACCAGGTGCGACCGCCCTGACGATGGCAAGGCTCCAGAACACGCATCCGAGATCGTCCGCGGTGCAACCGATCAGCCCGAAAGTCGCACCCGGACGGAAGGACGCGATGCGCTTGTGCGGACCGCCGGACCGCTCGGCCGCAACCCGCCCGAAGCGGAGCTGCTGTTCGAGACGGCCCTCGATCCACGTCAGCTCGACGTCGGTCAGGCCACTTGCAGGGAGCCGAACGCCGACAGGCGGAGGGGCGGCCGCTTGCATGGGTGACGGCAAAGCCGAGGCCATTCGCGCGCGCATCAGCGGCGACCCGGGCGCAGCGGCGAGATGTCGCCGACGCCGGGATCCGACGTCGATGTCTTGCGTCCGATCGCCGCCCAAGCGTCGAGATCGGCGATCGCATATACGACCCGGCCGCCAAGCTTGTGATAGCGCGGCCCGGTTCCGTAGCAGCGATGCTTCTCGAGCGTTGCCGCCGAGAGGCTCAAGTGGACGGCCGCCTCCGGCGTCCGGAGATAGCGGGCGACGACGGGCGTGGGACGATCGGACAATGGGGCCTCCTGTCAAGGACCGGAACCCGCTTCAGGGTTCAGGAACGAGGAGGCGTTCTTGGGAAATCACGCGAAGGATTCGGAACGGACAAAGCGAAGGGCGTCGGAATGTCCCGATCAGGCTGCGCCGAGCAGCGCGTTGAACCCGCCGTCGCGCATGGCAACGGCGGCGCGCTGCCAGCGCGCGATGCGGCGGCGTTCGCTCGAAGCGTCCCATTCGGCGGCGGAATAGTGGCGCGCCTCGGCGAGCAGCAGCGCCGCTGCCATGTCGCGGGCCGATGCGCCCTCGGCTATGGCGTCGAGAAGGCGAAGCCATTGCACCAGGCGCCAGTGCTCGGTCGCGCCCGGGACACAGTCCGGCGCGGGACGAGCGCCACCCGTATCGAGAAGTTCACGGTGCAGCGCCATGATCAGCGAGGCACGGAGGCCGGCCTGCCCATCGGCGGGTGTGAGATACGCCAGCCGCTCGTTCGCGCGGCAGCGCCGGATCAGCAGACGATAGCGCCGTCCCCCGGCGAGCAGGACGACATGCCAGTCGCGGTACGAAAGCAACTCGGCGGCAATCTCGGGTCCGTCGACGATCTGGGCGAGGCGCAGCGCGGCAAAGCCCTTGGGCGCCGGGCGCGCGATCGTGACGAAGGCGCAGGTCTGCGGCCGCCACAGGGCGGGTGCGGCCGCGGCCGGAAGATCAGGATCGAAGGCGAAAGACCAACCCCCAGCGGCTGGCGAGCCGCCGAAAGAGCCGCGGGCGGTCGGCGCCCGGCGCCGCCGCGGCGGCGGCATAGCCGCTGCGATAGGCGGGGCTTCGGCGCAGGAATTCCTGCGCGAAGTCCGCGCGATCATATCGCTCGAATATTTTCGGAAAATATGGCGACTGCCATCCGACTGCCTGATCCATTCGCACCTCCGACCCGTTTGAGGAGAATAAACCGCCGCTTTCAGCCAATATTGCCCCGCCCATGGCGGCGTGGTTACCGGCGCATACATCATGGACTTAGCGCAAAAATATCCGAGCTACGCACGCTAAAGCCCTCAAATTGGATATAACATCGCCCGGCCGAGACCGGGCGATGGGCGCCGCATCAATTGTCGTTGCGGCGATTCTGACGGCTCCAGACCAGGTCATATTCGCCCTCGTCGCCAGCGAAGAGCTGCGCGAAGATCGGGGCGATGAAGCTCGGGTCGTCGAGCTTGACCGAAAGATAGGGACGCTTGTCCTGGCTCGTCTTCGACCAGGCTGCGCCGACCTCGGCATCGCCGACGAATACGCGGTGGCTCGGGGCGTTGCCGCTGTGGTTCTGCTCGGGGGTGATACGGACCGCTTGGGCCTGCACCGAAAGGGTGACGATCTCGCCCTGATATTCACCCGAGACGAGTTTGAAGCTGCCGATCTTGCTCATGACGATGTCCTTTGCTGCATGTCGGGCCGCACCAGCGCGGCCTCGATGCGCATCGACAGCCGGCACGGGAGCGCGCCGCAGCCGCCAGGCCCGGAGCGAAGCGGAGGACGGCGGGCCGAGGCTTTCTTGGCTCGCGAGGAACGGCGGAACGCCGGGGGAAGAAAGTCGCAGGCCCGCGGTTGCGGCCAGCGATCCAGCGTCAGCGGCTTGCCGGCAGATGGCGCAGATCGGAGGCCGGGCTGGTGCGAGATGCTGCGAGGCTTCGACGCGAGATCAGTCTTTCAACCGACCCGGTTGAGGAAGGAGTTCGGGCTCAAGCTGTGCCGAGCGCTCCGTCGCACGGGGGGATTCCTCTCGGCTGTCCCGAGCCCCCGCCAGGCTGCAACGGCCGCCGCGAGAGCGCCTGCAATTCCGAGCGCCTCAAGCGTATATCCTCCGCCGATCGCGAGCCCGGCCAGCCCCTTCGCGGCCTGATAACCGGCAAAACCGGCGGGGCCGGAAAATGCCGCCGCGACGATCGCGCGATAAAAGGGCGGCAGGACAGCGCAAAGTGCCCGTCCGGCAACGAGGATGAGAACTCCGACCAGCAATCCTGCCGCGATCGATGCCGGATAGCCGAAGTCGCGGCCGATGAGGTAAATCGAGATGCCGACGCCGGCGTAAAGCGGAAGCGCCACCGCAGCCAGGCGAAACATCAGCACGGCGATATAGATGGCGGCCGCGGCGCCGAGGATGATGATGAAGGTCACGGGCGTCCTCCTGTCGGACGCGCTCTCCACCACCACCGCAGCGCAATCTGCCTCGCGGGCATAGCGAAATCGCCCCGAAGGTGAAACCGGAACCGGGTCCACCCTGGAGCGAAATCCCGCGCGATATCAGCGGTTGAACGGGTCATATTCGCAGACGATGCAAGCGGGGTCGCCGTCGAACTCGTCGAGCGGCATGACCGAATATCCAGCCGATGTTTCAACGAGGACGATGATCGTCATCATCGTGCGGGCGAGATTCCAGCCAAGCGATTGGGCGGTTGAAAGCGGCATATCGAGGCTCCTGTCGGGGAGCGGGACCATCCCGCTCGACAGTCGCCCCGCCGGACGGGGACAGGCCGCAATCACCGCAGCGAAGCGAAGGCCCAAGCGCAGCGCCGGGACCCCTTGCGGGTTGATTGAAGGAGGCCGGTCCTCGGCCCAGGGATCAGCGGCTATTCGAGAGCGGGTGGGGCCGCTTCCGGGCCGGAGACATGGCGCTGATCGAGCGTCGGTTTGCAGGATTACGCGTCGATGACGGAAATCTCATCTGCTCCAGGGATCGACGATCTCGATACCGCAATGTTCGAAATCCCGGCTGTTTCGCGTCGCCAGAATAGCTCCCCGCGAACGGGCGATCGCGGCGATCTGGGCGTCAAACTGGCTTATCGGGCGCCCCATGCCACGGCGTGCCGCTGCGATTTCGGCAAATGCCGTCGCTGCGTCGCCGTCGAATGCCAGGAGGCGACCGGAAAAATCCTCGGAGAACATCAAGAGTGCGGCGGCTGCCAGTTCGTCGCGCCGCCGACCTTTGTCAAGAATTGCGATACCGTAGAGAATTTCCGCCTGGGTGACCGTCGTCACGAAGAGCGACGAAGCAGCTTGCCGCCCGATCCAGTCGAGAACCCGCGGCTCAGGCGCGGCCCGCAAGACTTCGGATAATATATTGGTGTCGAGGAGGATCATGAGAGATCGATGGGCTCGCGCGTGTCCTCGCGTGGCGCAATGTCGAGTTCGATGCCGCCGAGCGGCGCGAAGCGCGCGCGAATGGCCGCCGCGAGATTGCCCATCGGCGCATCGTCGGTAGAAAGCGCCGAGCGGAGGATGTCGCGCACCTCTTCTTCCATCGAACGGCCATGCGCTGCCGCCTGCAGCCGCAGCCGGCGCTTCAGCGCGTCGTCGATGCCCCTGATCGTCATGCTGCCCATGTCGCGTCTCCTTGAGCGTAGATATTAGTCATTGACTGCAAAACAATCAATGACTGCAAAGGAAAGTGCGGCCCCGCTCGAAGGCGGAGCCGCAATGCTGTCAGTTGCCGGGGGCGTTCCAGATCAGCACCTTCTTCGAGGGATCGTCGCCCGGCGCGTTCGCGACATTGCAGAAGATCTCGCCGAGTTCGGGGGCCGACAGCGACACCGAGATATATTCGGCGCCGGTCGAGCGCGCGGTTTTCGTCCAGCCGCCGCCGAGTTCGAAGCCGTTCCGGCGGCTGACCACGCGGAAGTCGGGCTCGCTTTCCTTCATCTTGCGGCCGTTCGGAACGATCGCGATCGGCACGGTGACCATCAAGGTCGCGAGCGTGCCCTCGTAGCTTCCGTCGTCCTTGAGGGTCAGATTTCCAATGGTGGTACCCATGTTCAGTCTCCTTTGATGCTCGGGGACCATCCCCGATGGCGCCAGAAGGAGGGGCCGTGAGCCGCCGTCACCGAGCGCATGCGAGGGCGAACCCCCGCAGGGGGTTGACGGCATTAGGCGAGCCGAGCCCCGCAATCAGGCAGCCAATGCGGGAAAGGTCCCATGCAACGGGAGACAATGGGCCTCAGCGGAATCATGACTCCGGACGCGAAAGCCAGGCTCGCGGCCGTCGCGATTGCCCCGCTCCGCGCTCCGTTGCCGCATCCCGGCGCAAGGGCCCGAACCTTCAGTATGCCCCGCCGCCGGCTCGTACCTCCCTCCGGCCGGCGGCGCCCCCGGCACCCTCGCTTTCCGGTCTTTCATCCACAGCGATGACACCGCTTCGCCGCAGCGCGCCTTGACGAACAGCGGGCAATGAGAACAAAGAAGGAACATAAGACCAGCTTACCGAGTTATCCGCACCTATGCGCCAGTCCGTCGTTCTTGAAGATATTCGCGCCAAAATTGCGCAAATCGAAGGCGTTGGCGCGCGTCATGACGTCATTCCGTTCGGGATCGATGATCTCGACTCGCGAATCCCGGCGCGCGGAATCGCGACGGGCGCGCTCCACGAGCTCGCCGGCAGCCCCGAACTGGCCGACGATGCGAGCGCCACGATCTTCCTCGCCGGCATCCTCGCGCGGAGCGACGGCCCGGTTTTCTGGTGCCTGCGCTGGCGCGATCTCTTCGCCCCCGCGCTTCATCTAGCCGGACTGCATCCCGACCGGCTCATTCATGTCGAAGCGGGCAGCGACACCAACGTCCTCCTCGCGATGGAGGAGTGCCTCCGCCATCCGGGGCTCGCCGGGGTCGTCGGCGAGGTCAAGAAGTACAGCACCACCGCGTCGAAGCGGCTGCAGCTCGCCGCCGAAGCCTCGGGCGTCCCCGCCTTCATCTTCCGCCGGGCCTGCAAGGCCGGCGAGCCTGCCGAAGGCAGCGCCGCTTTGACCCGCTGGCGCATCACCGCGAGTCCGACCGAGGATCTCGGCATCCCCGCGATCGGACGCGCGCGCTGGCGCGTCGCGCTCGAGCGCGCGCGCGGGGGCAATCCCTACAACTGGATCGTGGAGGGCTGCGATGCGACGGGTCGTATCGCTCTTCCTGCCGCACTGGTCGACCGACCGGCTGCGCAGGAAGATGCGCAAGCCGCAGCCTGACGGCAGCGCCCCGCCCCGCCCGCTCGTTACCGCGATTCCCGACCATGGCCGGCGTATCGTCGCGGCGACGTGCCGCGAGGCGCAAATGCTTGGCATCCAGACAGGCATGACGATCACGAAAGCGCGGGCTTTCGCGCCCGAGCTGGATGTCGTCGACGCCGAGCCCGAGGCTGATCTCGACGGGTTGCGTCGCCTCGCCCTCTGGGCAGGTGCACGCTATTCGCCGGTTGTCGCGCCTGATCCGCCCGACGGGCTCTGGCTCGACATCACGGGCTGCGCGGCCATCTTCAGCAGCGAGCGAGCCTTGCTCAAGGATCTTCACCGCCGCGTCGCGGCCTTCGGTCTCAGCCTGCAAATTGCGGTCGCGGACACGGCCGGCTGCGCGCATGCGGCCGCCCGCCATGTCCCCGCCGGGCGGCCTGTCACGGTTGAACCCGGAGCGCACCGTAAGGCGATCGCGCTCCTACCCGTCTCAGCGCTCCGCCTGCCGTCCGCCGATGTCGAAGGCCTTCGCAAATTGGGCTTCGAGCGGATCGAGCAGCTGATCGGGAGCCCACGCGGTCCGCTCGCGAAACGGTTCGGGCGCGAACTGCATCGCCGGCTCGACCAGGCACTCGGCACGCTGCCGGAGCCGATCGAACCGCTCTTCCCCGAAGGGCTGCCGCAGGCGAGGCGCGGCTTCATGGAGCCGCTCGCGACGGCGGACGCCTTGGCGCAGGTGATCGGCGACCTTGCGCACGATATCGCGGGCCAGCTCAACCGCGCGGGAACGGGCGCGCGGCGCCTCGACTGCTATTTCCACCGCGTCGACGGGCAGACGCAGGCCATCCGTGTCGGAACCGCCTCGCCCTCGCGCGATCCCCGGCATCTTGCGAAGCTGCTCGCCGCGCGGATCGAGAGCATCGATCCCGGTCTCGGGATCGAGGCGATGACCCTCGTCGCCGCGCTCGCCGAGCGGCAGCCAGGGAGCCAGGCCGACGCGCTCGAAAATATCGGACGGCGCGGACCCGATCTTCCCGCGCTGGTCGACACGCTCGCCAATCGCTTCGGGCAGCGCGCGCTCCAGCGCGCGGCGCCGCGACCGAGCGCGATGCCCGAGCGCTCGGTTGCTGCCCTCCCCGCGCTCGCGCCCGAGACAGGCGAGAGCTGGAGCGACTGGCCGCGGCCGTCGCGCATGCTAGCGCGGCCCGAACCAGTCGATGTCGTCGCCTTGCTCCCCGACGATGCGCCGCGCCTCTTCATCTGGCGCCGTAAACGCTACCGGGTCACCCAAGGCGATGGACCCGAGCGGCTCCAAGGCGAATGGTGGCGCGAGGGCGGGATCGAAGGCGAAACCCACCTCACCGTCCGCGACTATTATCAGGTCGAGACCGAGACGGGCGGCCGTTACTGGCTCTTCCGCCTCGGCGACGGGGTCAATCCCGCAACCGGTTCGATGCGCTGGTTTATTCACGGAGCATTCGCTTGAGAATGCGACCGGTAGCGAACCGCATTCGCTTGAGACTGCCACCGGTGTTTAACTGCATTTGCGTGATGCGGCCATCAAGCAGCGTTGCTTTCGCATGACCGATGACGGGGCGGCCTATATCGAGCTGCAGGTCACGACGCATTTCAGCTTCCTGCGCGGGGCCTCGTCGCCCGAGGAGCTCTTCACCGCCGCTGCCATGCTCGGACTGCCCGCGCTCGGCGTCGCCGACCGGCACAGCGTCGCCGGGATCGTGCGCGCGTGGGACGCCGAGAAGGTTACCGGCGTTCGCGCGTTGACCGGCACGCGCCTCAATCTTGCCGATGGCACGGCACTTCTCGTCTATCCGACCGACAAGCTGGCCTATGGGCGGATGTGCCGGCTGCTCAGCGTCGGAAAGACGCGCGCCGGCAAGGGCGCCTGCCATCTCGACTGGCCCGATCTCGAGGACTGGAACGAGGGTCTGCTTGCGATCCTGCTTCCCGACCGCGCCGATGGCGCAGCCGAGGCGGCGATCGCCCGCGCCAGTCGCATCTTCGGCGATCGCCTCTATCTCGCACTCACGATCCGGCGCCGCCCCGGCGACGCGATCAGGCTGCGCGATCTCGCAGCCTTGGCCGCCAAAGCGAAAGTGCCGACGCTCGCAACGGGCGACGTCCTCTATCACATGCCCGACCGGCGCCTGCTGCAGGATGTCGTCACCTGCATCCGGGAGAAATGCACGATCGACGAGCTTGGTGATCGCCGCGAGCGCTTCGCCGACCGCCACATCAAGACGGCGGCCGAGATGGAGCGCCTGTTCCGCCGCTACCTCAAGGACAGCTCGCCGGTCGCCCGCACGGTCGATTTCGCGGCGCGCTGCACCTTCAGTCTCGAAGAACTGCGTTACCAATATCCCGACGAGATCCAGGTTCCTGGACGCACCCCGCAGGAGGAGCTTGAGCGGCTGACATGGGAGAAGGCTCCCGTCCGCTACCCCGAAGGCGTCAGCACCGAGGTCCGCACGCAGCTCGAGCATGAGCTGCGATTGATCGGAGAACTCGATTACGCCCCCTATTTCCTGACGGTTCACTCGATCGTCGCCGAAGCCCGCCGCCGCGAGATTCTCTGCCAAGGCCGCGGCAGCGCGGCGAACAGCGCGGTCTGTTACGTCCTTGGTATCACTTCGATCGATCCGGTGCGGTCCGAACTCCTGTTCGAACGCTTCGTCAGCGCCGAGCGCCGGGAGCCGCCCGATATCGATGTCGACTTCGAGCATGAGCGGCGCGAGGAAATCATCCAGTGGATCTACGAGACCTATGGCCGGACCCGCAGCGCGCTGACCGCAGTCGTCACGCGTTATCGTTCGCGCGGCGCCGTCCGCGAAGTCGGCAAGGCGCTCGGGCTTAGCGAAGACATCACCGCGGGGCTCGCCGGCGCGGTCTGGGGTTACAGCCGCGAGGGCGTCGAGGAAAAGCATGCCGAAGCGCTGAACCTCGACCTCGGGGACAAGCGCCTCGCGCTGACGCTCGAGCTCGCGCGCACGCTCATCAACACGCCCCGCCACCTTTCGCAGCACCCCGGCGGCTTCGTGCTGACGCGCGACCGGCTAGACGAACTCGTGCCAATCGAGCCCGCCGCGATGGAAGACCGGCAGGTCATCGAATGGGACAAGGACGACATCGACGCCCTCGGTTTCATGAAGGTCGACATCCTTGCTTTGGGGATGCTGAGCTGCATGCGCCGTGCCTTCGAATTCCTGCACGATCACAAAGGACTGAAGCACGATCTTTCCACCATTCCCGCGGAAGATCCCGCGACCTATGCGATGATCCGCAAAGCCGACACGCTGGGCGTTTTCCAGATCGAGAGCCGCGCCCAGATGGCGTCGATCCCGCTCATGGCGCCGCGCACCTTCTACGATCTCGTCATTCAGGTCGCGATCGTCCGGCCGGGCCCGATCCAGGGCGACATGGTCCATCCCTATCGCCGCCGCCGAAACGGACAGGAGGAGGTGACTTACCCGACCCCCGAACTCAGGCGCGTGCTTGAGAAGACGCTGGGGGTCCCGCTCTTCCAGGAGCAGGCGATGCGCGTCGCGATCGAATGCGCCGGCTTCACCCCGAGCGAGGCCGATCTCCTCCGCCGCGCGATGGCGACCTTCAAACTCACCGGCGGGGTCAGCCATTTCCGCGACAAGCTGATCGATGGCATGGTCGGCCGCGGCTACGACCGCGAGTTTGCCGAAAAGACCTTCAAGCAGATCGAGGGTTTCGGCTCCTACGGCTTTCCCGAAAGCCACGCCGCGAGCTTCGCGCTCATCGCCTATGCCTCGTCGTGGATGAAATGCCATCATCCCGACGCATTCTGCGCCGCGCTGCTCAACGCCCAGCCGATGGGTTTTTACGCGCCCGCGCAGATCGTCCGCGATGCCCGCAATCATGGCGTCGAGATCAGGCCCATCGATGTCAATCACAGCCGCTGGGACTGCACACTCGAAGAAGCGGCCAACGGCAAATATCATGCGGTGCGCCTGGGTCTGCGCATGGTCCGCGGTCTCGCCAATGAGGATGGCGCCGCGGTCGCCACGGCCCGTGCCGGCGAGCCCTATAGCAGCGCCGAGGAAATCCAGCGCCGCGCCGGGGTCGGGCGCGGCGCGCTCGACCGGATCGGCGACGCGGACGGCTTCGCCTCGCTCGGAAGCTCGCGCCGGGAAGGGCTATGGGAAGTGAAGGGCCTCGGACCTGCCGCCCTTCCCCTCTTTCAGGCTGCCGACGAACGCGCCGGACGTCTCCAGCGCGAAGCGCTGGAACCCGAAACGCTGCTCGCGCCGATGGGCGAAGGCGCCGAGGTCGTCGAGGACTATAGAGCGTCCGGTCTGTCACTCAGGGCCCATCCCCTCGCCTTCCTGCGCGACGAGCTTCGCTCGCGAAAGATCATCACGTGCCGGGAGCTTCACGGCATCAAGGACGGCCGCTGGGTCAACCTCGCCGGGGTCGTTCTCGTCCGCCAGAAGCCGGGCTCGGCAAAGGGCGTCATGTTCATCACCCTCGAAGACGAGACCGAGGTCGCGAACCTCGTCGTGTGGACCAATGTCTTCGAGAAATATCGCCCCGTGGTCCTCGGCGCCGCGATGATGGGTGTGCGCGGTCAGGTTCAGCGCGAGGGCGAGGTCATCCATATCGTCGCGCAAAGGCTCGACGACCTCTCCCCGCTGCTCGCGAGCGTCGGGCAGCGCAAGGACATCGCCGATATCTACAAGGTAGGCCGCGCCGACGTCGTCAAGAGCCCCGTGGGTCCCGACCCGCGCGATCCGGAGACGAAGCCGCTCGGCCGCAATCCGCGCGACATCTATATTCCCGACCTCCGCCTCGGGTCCGGTATCATTCCCGGCCAACCCACCGAGGGCATCAAGATCAAGCCACGGGATTTCCGTTAGCTTTCAAATGGCAGGCGGCGGAACTCGACATGGTTTCAGGGGTCTAGATCATGAGGGGCCAGCGCATGCCCCGCCAAGGTCGGCCAGGCACGCAACCAAATGGAGTGATGCCGATGAACCGCCTGATGATCCTTCCCCTCGCAGCCGCAACCGCCATGGTAAGTGCCTGCGCCTCCACGGGCAGCAGCTACGCCTATGACGACGGCGGCTATGGCTATTATGATCGTGCCTATTACGACCAATATGGCCGCTACGACTATGACCGCCCCGATCCGCGCTACAGCGGCTATTATGCGGAGAATTACTATCGCAACGACCGACGCTATCGCGAACGCCGCCTCAACGACAACGACCGGATCTATCGCGGCCGCGACAATAAATATTACTGCCGCCGAAACGACGGGTCGACCGGACTGATCGTCGGCGGGATCGCCGGCGGCGTGCTCGGTAACGTCATCGCCGACGGCAGGTCGGAAACGCTGGGCACCGTGATCGGTGCCATCGGCGGCGCAGCCGTCGGGCGCGAAATCGATCGCAGCAATGTGCGCTGCCGATAGTCGCAAAATAATCGACGGCCGTTGGAACGATCTGGCGGTCAGCGCGTATCTACTTTGCAAGCTCGGGTCTCAGGACCCGACTTCAGGAAAGCCCCGCAGCCTTGTGCAGCGGGGCTTTACCTTTTTGGGCGTCGGATGCGCCCCACTTCCAACTTTGTTAACGCTCGGGGTCTAGGCTGAGCGTGCGGGATTTCAGGAGGTTCGGCCGTCCGCAGGTGGAACCGGTCCTCCCGGTGGGCGGTAATTCTCGGCAAGGAGCTGAGCGATGTCGACCCCGGTCAAATATTCACCCGATGCGATCGAGATCGAGCTGATCCGAAGTCTCTACGATGGCCTGCTGCCCTCGCTCGTGATGTCGCTCGGCTTTCTCATCTGCGGGGCGCTGATCATCGAACAATCGGGCGACATGCTGATCGCGGGACCCTATGCGATCGGCGTCCTCGCCTCGATCGCCCGGCTCCTCGTCGCCTCGTGCGACGCAGCTGCCGCGGATAATCCCGCGATCACACTCGGTGAGGCCCGCCGGCTCGAGCGCCGCTATGCGGCGAGCTATATCGTCTTTGCAGCCATGCTCGGCTTCTTCGCGGCGCGCGCGCTTGCCCTCCCCGATCCAGCCATCGACAAGCTCGCGATCTGTCTCGTCATCGGCTATGCGGCGGGCGTCGCGGCGGGGACGAGCCTTCGCCCGCGCATCGCCATCGCCGCGCTCCTTCTCGCCGTCATGCCGCCGGTCGTCACGATGCTCGTTGCCGGAAAGCCACTCCACATCGCGACCGCGCTGATGACCGCCGCTTTCCTAGCGGGCGGTATCTTCAGCTTGCGCAAACGACACGCCCGCGCCCTCGACGACATTGGCCGGCGGCTCACCTTCGCCTCGCTCGCGCGAAGCGACGGGCTCACGGACTTGCCCAACCGGCTGGCGCTGCGCGAATGGTTCGACCGCCATGTACGCGCCGCTAAGCTCCGCCCGATCGCACTACACTGCCTCGACCTCAACGGCTTCAAACCTGTGAACGACAGCTTCGGCCATCCCGTCGGCGACGCGTTGCTCACCGCGGTCGCGAGAAGAATTTCGGGAACCTTGCGCGAAGGCGACATTGCCGCGCGGCTGGGAGGCGACGAGTTCGTGATCATCCAGCTTCAGATCGGCAATCCTGACGAGGCCTATATGCTCGCGGAACGCGTCGCAGCCTCGATCGCGCGTCCCTTTGCCGTCGGAAGCCATGATATCCGCGTCTCGGCGTCGATCGGTTACATCGTCTGCGACGACCTGTCGCGCGACCTTGAACAACTGATCAGCCTCGCCGACGAGGCGCTCTACACCGCAAAGCGAAGCGGCCGCGGCATATGCCGATATCAGGATGCTGCCGAGGTACAGGCAGCGGCTTAAAAACGGCCAGGGAGCAGCAACATCCGTTCACGTCGCGCGTTGGTGCTGCGAGGGGAATCGAGGATGAATGATGCCCCGTATTCTATTGCTCATGACGTCCGTCCTCGCAATCGGTGCCGCCACCCTTTCGCTCCAGTCCTGCGGCAGCGAACCGGTTGAGGCCGCACCGCCGGAAGCAGTGACGAGCGCGCTCGTCACGCTTCCCGATGGATCGACGATGGCGGCAGCATCCGGATCGCTCACGCGCGAGATGGCCGATTGGCTTGCATCGCGCGATGGCCAAAGCGAGACATTCACTTTTCATGGCTTCGACGAAGACAGGCCCAAATTGACGAGCATCGGTCTCGGCCGAGCCGCGGACCTCGCCACCGTCCTTCGCGCGGCTCCGGCCGCGACGATCGAAATCGCCGGCGACGAAGCCCAGATCAGCCTCCTCGCCCATTTGCTCGAGGATCGCGGCATCGCATCCGAACGGATGAAGATCGTCCCGGCGGCCGGGATCGGAACGGCGATGCTGACGCTCCATCGCGGCTCCATGTCTCCGCTGATGACGGCAAAGTCCTGAACCTCTATGAGGTGAATGAAGGCCAGCTTTAGCCTGCCAAGTCCTCGAACCACCGCGCGTAGGGCGTGTTGACTGCCATATGCCGGTTATAGTCCGGGGCTCCATCGTCCCACCACACCGGTCCGCGCTCGCCAAGCGCGCGTTTCGACCGATCGATCGCCGAGCGGGCCCGCCGAAGCGCGACGCCATCCCTTGCTGCGAGCGCAGTTCGCACGTTCCGCCGGGCAGTCATTAGTTCGGAAACAAGTCGCTCGCGCTGGCCAGGCTCAAGCGCCGGGTTCGACATACGCCAAAGGCGGCCGCGAATGACGAAATAGCGGCCGTCGGGGGTGACTTGGATTGTGTCGGGCCGCTGCTCAGACACGGCCGAAAAAGGAAGGCGATATAGTCGTGTGCCGGCGACCGAGGGGTTTGTGATCGCCGGCACCCGTGAGGATGGCAAAGTCGGAAACTTCGGCCATCCCGGAAACTCAGGGCAATGTGCGGCGTCCGCGCCCGAATACGAAGGCGACGATGAAGAGGACGACGCCGATCACGAGCAAGATCTTGGCGAAGTCGGCCGAAAGGCCGGCGATGCCGCCGAAGCCGAGAAGCGCCGCGACGAGCGCGACGACGGCAAAGATGATAGCCCATCTGAACATGATAAATCTCCCGTCTGGACGCAGTCCGCCAGTCGCCCGACCGCGTGAGCGGGGGACGGTGAAAGCTGCGCCGATTCATCCGTGGTGGATGTCCGGGGTAACGCTGGCTCGTTTAGAAAGTTCCGCGCCGAGCGCGCCTCCGCATCCCCGGAATAACCTGTGTTAATCCGAAAAATTTTCTCGGGAACGCTTGCCGTCGTCGGCGCGTCATTCGGGGTTGAGAGCGCCACTCCGCTCAACCGGCGAAAGAGGTATCGAAGGCAAGGTGCCGACAGAATCGCGGCACAGACAGGCGCAGATTGCTGCGCCTTCTGGGCCGGGCCGCAGCTCCCGCGCGGCCCGGCTTCGCGAGCGCAGACACAGGAGACCATCATGGCGGATGACAAGAGACTGACGGGCGCCTCCGATCGCGATCGGATCAGCCTTTCCGAAGATTATGAGATCCGCGATTGGACCGAGAGCCTCGGCGTGGGCGAAGAAGAACTTCGCGAGGCGGTCGATGCTGTCGGAAACAGCGCGGACGCGGTCCGCGCCTATCTGAACCACGGCCGATGACTCGGGACACTGCAGCAACGGCTCCGGTCGAGCGGATAGCCAGGGTCCTTGCCGGACATGAGCTCAGCCGGAACGGCGAAGGCGAACTGCGGTCGGCGGCCGATGCCGTCGACATGCTCTGGCCGGAGTATACCGCCGCGGCGCTCGCTATCCTCAAGACGATGCGGGAGCCGAGCGGGCGCATGCTGGCAGTCGGGGATGCCGGGGTGTGGGAAAGAATGATCACCGCGGCGATCGAGGACGAGACGATCTCCGAGAGCTGATCGTTCAGCCACGCGACACGAGGCCGGTGGTAAAGCCGCCGATATGCCTCTCACCACCGATCTCCCTTGGGAGCAACTCGCGATCTATGCGGCTGGCGCCGCGCTCGTCTTGATCCTGCTGTTCAAGATCCCCTATGTCGGCCGCGTGCTGCGCGGCCTCTTCTCCTTCGCGCTTCTCGCCTTCGCGATCTTCCTCATTCTTCAGCACGCCCCCTTCGATCCGAACCTCGGCCGCCTCACCGCGGCGATTGGTCTCGATCGACAGCAGGTCGTCGGCAGCGAGGTGCGCATTCCCATGGCGCGCGACGGACATTTCTGGGTCGATGCCGAAATCAATGGCGTTAAGCGAAGGATGCTCGTCGACAGCGGCGCCACCGTGACCGCGCTATCGCAGGAGACCGCCCGCGCAGCCGGGGTCGAGGCCGATGCAACGCTGCTGCCGCTCCTGATGCAGACCGCGAACGGGACGGTGCGGGCCGAGGCCGGAACGGTCGATGCGCTCGCGGTCGGCGCCATCGAGGTACAGCGGCTGAAGGTCGTGATCTCACCCGCGCTCGGCAATACGGATGTGCTCGGCATGAATTTCCTGTCGCAGCTCGCCGCCTGGCGCGTCGAGGGCCGCACGCTCTTCCTTGTTCCTCAACCCGCCGACGTCGACCCCTGATAGACACGGCACGGATTCGCCTTTGTTCCATTTTTGTTCTATGTTCCGTGACCGACTCGCAACGAAAGACCGGCCATGGGTGACGTAATCCCGTTCGACAGATCCGAAGGTGACGACCGCATCGGCGGCCATGCTGCCGCCAATGATTTTTTCGCACCCGGCGGTTTTCTCGCCGCGATCAATGCGGTCCATATCACCGGCGCGCATCTCGCGCGCGCGATCGAGACGATCCGGCATCTTGTGGTAAAGAGCCCGAGCGACATTGCGGAGCATGGCCGTCTGCTTGAGCGCTTCGCGCGCGAGCAGGGACTCGGTGATCACGGCGGCGCCGCGCTCCACGCGCGCGCAATCGCCCTCGATCGCTGGGCGCAGGAATTCGACCCGTTCGGCGAGAGCGACATCAGCGGCTTCTACGCCGCCGGCGGCAGCGCCCCGCTCGTCGAAACCGAGATCGGTCTCGGATTCGAGCCGGCGAGCTTTGCGGAACAAGTCCAAAAATGGACGAAGATTTTCGCCTGAAGCCCGAGAGATGAGCCGCCTCTACACCCTTGCCGCCACGGCTTCGGACGTCGCCGATCATTTCGGCGCCGGCGGCTTTACCGATATCGCCGTTCCCTCGGAGACGATCGAGGCCCTCCCCGGCCTCGTCGTCCACGAAACGAACGGCCGGCGGCACCTTCGCCAGATGCTCTGGGGCTTCCCGCGCCTCACCCGCGAGATGCGGCTGCGCGGCGATCCGCCGGGCCGCATCGGCCTCGTCGCCGATCTCACCAACCCGATGTGGGAAGGTCTCGTCGTCGAGCCCCGCTATCGCTGCCTCATTCCGCTGACGCACTTCGCGAACCCCAACGGCTCGCCGGGCGAGAAGACACGCAGTTGGTTCTCTGCCGAAGGCCAGCCGATCATGGCCTGGGCGGGCTTCGCCAAGAACACCCCCGAATTGGGTCCCGTTTACGCCGGCATGACGATGGACGCGAACGAGCTCGTGCATCCCACCAACGATCGCATGCCCGTCCTCCTCATGCCCCATGAATATGAACGCTGGCTCCACGGCTCGATCAAGGATGTCATCGGCTTCCAGTTTCGTCCGCCACCGCCCGCAGAAAATTTTGTCGCCGAGCATACCGACGATCTTTGGCGCAGCGGCAAATTGCCGCCGAGCGCGCGGCCCCAGCAAGCGCTGCTCTAGCAGAGCGCCGTTTCCCCCCATGCCCTTCCTTCCCGGCTCGATGCTGATAGACTGACGTCCATGTGCAATCTCTACACCGAGCGCAAAAGCGCGGCCGAGGTTGCGGCGCATTTCGGCGTCGACCTCCCCGTACCGGCGTTCAACAGCGCCGAGGATGTGTATCCCGGCTATTCGGGCATGGTCGTCCGCGAAGAGCAGGGAAAGCGCGTCCTGCGCTCGATGACCTGGGGTTTTCCGCGCCACTCCAAAAGCAAGAAGACGGGCCTGCCTAACAAGCCGAGCCCGACGAACAACGCACGCGACGATCAGCTCTTCAATCCTTATGGTATGTGGAGCCAATGGTTTGCCCAGCCGGCGCATCGCTGCCTGATCCCGTTCACCGCCTTTGCCGAAGCCGTCGGCGAAAAAGGCGCAATGACGAAGACCTGGGTCAGCGTCACCGATCAGCCGCTTGCGGCCTGGGCGGGACTATGGCGCCCCACCGACGAATGGGGCGACGCCTATACCGGCGTGATGGTGGACGCGACCGAGGAACTGCTCGATATCCACGACCGCATGCCGGTGATCCTCCGTCCCGAAGATCATGAGACTTGGCTGCACGCGCCCGCCGACGAAGCATTCGGGCTCGTGCGCAAATATCCGGGCGACCGCCTCGTTGCCGAGCATAGCAACGACCCCTGGAGCAACCGCGGCAGGACGTCGCCCCCGCTCCCCGATATGCCGACCCTGCTCTGATGCTCACCGAAGACCGCCATCTCTGGGCCTGCGCCCTCGCCGTCGAAAAGCAGCATGGAGCGGGCGCACCGCGCTTCGTCGCAGCGCGCATCGGTGCGCTCGCGCTCGCGGGGGATAATGCGGGCGTCGAGCGCTGGAAAGCGATCGCGGCGAAGCTGAACGCACTCGCAAGGACATGAAACACAACCCTGTCAGCAAAAGTGCCCCGGCGCAGGCCGATCTGTTTGGCCGTGCACTGCTTCCCGGTCTCGAAGCGGCCGAAGCCTTCGTCACGGAAGCCGAGGAAGCGGCGCTCATAGCCCATATCGAACATGCTGGGCTCGAGGCCTTCAAATTCCAGCAATGGGAGGGCAAACGCCTCACCCGCTCATTCGGATGGAGCTATGATTTCCAGACGGGGGTTTTCGCACGCGCCGCGCCGATCCCCGACTGGCTCGCGCCGATCGCCGCTCGCGCCGAGCGTTTTTCAGAACTTCCGCCGGGCGCCCTCGCGCAGGCGCTGCTGATTTCATACGGCCCCGGGGCCGGCATCGGCTGGCATAAAGACCGGCCCGTCTTCGAGCATGTCGTCGGCATTTCGCTGGGAGCAGAGGCGGCGATGCGCTTCCGGCGCCGCCGAGGAGACAAGTTCGACCGCTTTGCACTGCCGCTCGCGCCCCGCTCGATCTATCGTTTCACCGGCGAAGCGCGGCACGCGTGGGAACATAGCATCGCGCCGATCGAGACGGCGCGCTGGTCGATCACCTTCCGCAGCCTCGCGAGTTGATCGCGATAGCGAAGGCAAATATTCGCTCCTATAGAGACCGCCCGGTCGGCGAGGGGCCGACCGCATAAGGGAGATATTGAATGAACCATGCCGACCTTTCGGACGCAGTTGCTAGCGCGCTCGGAACCAGCAAGGCCGACGGCAAGAAGGCTGTCGACGCCGTGTTCGCCGCGATCGCCGACGCCGCCGCCAAGGGCGAGGAAGTATCGGTAAACGGCTTCGGCAAGTTCAAGGTCAAGGAAAGCGCAGCCCGCGAGGGCCGCAACCCTTCGACCGGTGAGACCATCCAGATCGCGGCCTCGAAAAAGCTCGGCTTCGGCGCGGCGAAGGCGGTCAAGGATCGCCTCAACGGCTAAGACCCGACGTCAGGCGCCGAAGGTCACATGGCCTTCGGCGTCGATCGGCCAAGCCGGATTCCAAGCGATTTCCCAGGCGTGATCGTCGGGATCGGCGACATAGCCCCGATAGCCGCCATGCGGCGGTGCATCGCCTGGCCGGAGCACCCGCCCGCCTGCAGCCTCCAGTGCCGCGATCACTGCATCGACCTCTTCCGCCGACCCGACATTATGGGCGAGCGCGAAGGCCCCCGGGCCTCCGAACGAGGTCCGCGTCATGTCCTCGGCGAGCTTTGCCTCAAGCCATGTGCCGAGGATCAGACCGTTCATCTGATAGAAGGCGATTTCCTCGTTCGCGAACACCGGCGTCCAGCCGAAGCCTTCGCTATAGAAGCGGCGGGACCGGACGAGATCCGCGATCCCGAGCGTCACGACTGCAATCTGCTGCTGCATGCATCGGTCTCCGATATAGGCTCTTTAACAACGGCAAGGGAGCCAGCCTTGTTCCCGCGATCACGAAGTCCCTATGAATCGCCGAAGCCAGACATCAGCTCGCGCCGAACAATGGATCACGAACCTCCTTGTTGGAAAGTCGAGTACCGCACGGAAATTCGGGTAAACTTGATCGAAATCAATATCATATTACACGTCATTCGGAACAATTCCTCGTAGGTGCGCATTCTTGTAGTGCCTCGTCTCTCCCCCTGGTTCCCGGGAGACGAGGTTCTCTCCCCAGATAATATTGCTGCCAACGAAGAGGTTGAAAGCGCCCCGCGTCGCGGCCAGAAGCGCCCGATGAACCAGCGCCTCCTTTTTATAGCTGCTACTCTCCTTTCGCTCAGCGCTTGCGCGGGCGCCGAGCAAGCTTCGCAGCCCTTTTCGCCCTCTGTCCTGCAAGACCGGCCGCTCACCCTGGCGAGCTGGAACCTCGAATTCCTTGCCGAGCATAACGGCGACGGATGTCAGCCGCGAACCGACGCCGACTATGCCGCCATGCGGCAGATAGCCGATGGGCTCGACGCCGACCTGATCGCGTTTCAGGAAGCGGAGAGTGTCGCGGCGGCAGAGCGCGTGTTCGACCCCGCCCGCTATACCGTCGTCATGGAAGAGCGCGCCGGTAGGCCCAGCGGGACCTGCGGCGGCGAGCACAAGTCGCAGCGCGTGATCCGCCAGGCTGTCGGATTCGCGATCCGCAAGACCATTGCGTTCGACCGCCACCCCGATGTGACCAGCCTCATGCTCGGCAATCCTCAACTGCGCTCGGGCGTCGACATCACGCTCCGACCTGAGCGCGCGAGGCCGCTCCGTCTGCTTTCGATCCACTTGAAGTCGGGCTGCTTTGCCGGAGATACCGCCAAGGCGTGCCCGATCCTGTCCGAGCAGATCCCCGCGCTAGAGGCGTGGGTCGATGCGGCTGCCGAGGCGCCTGTGCGCTTCGCCCTGCTCGGCGACTGGAACCGCAGGCTCGGCCTTGCAGCCGACCGCGTCTGGTCCGAGCTCGATGATGGCACGCCCTCGAACGCCGATCTCCGTCTCGCAGATGCCGGGACGGGACCGAAATGCGATCCGCGCTACGACAGTTTCATCGATCATATCGTCCTTGACCGGCGCGCCGGCGCGGACATGCTGAGCTTTGCCGAGACGCTCTACGGGTCGGGCACCAAGCATTACTCCGATCATTGTCCCATATCGGTGACGCTGGCGCGGTGACGGGAAGAACAACCATGGATCAGGACCTTGTCGAAGCGCTTGAATTCTTGCTTGGCCGGGATGACGACGGCGCCCTGTTCGATCGCGAAACGCCGGAAGGCGGATATCGCTCGCAAGGTCTCGAGAATGCGCTGAGAACGATCCGCCGCAACCTTCGCGCAAAGCCGGATTGACCTTGGCAGCGAGAACGCTGGCCCGAAGGGCCGAAAGCCGCACTCTTGCCGGAGCCGCAGCCGGGGCGGCGTGCGGGCGGGAGCGGCGGGTCGGACGCGGCGGAGCCGTGGCCGGAGCCGCGCGCAGCGCGGCTTGCCCGCCGTGAACGCGCGCGCCCGCACCGGCAAGAAGCGAGGCAAGTGTGCACGCGCGGCCCTACATCCGTGCGACCCCTGGCCGAGCCTGCGAGGCCAGAGCGCGCTCGACAGATGCCGCGCTCAACCTCCCCGAGGCAGAATTCGATCACAGTTCCGACGAGGAACAAGCCGTGCATTGAGCGAGAATGATCTGCCAACAGTCGCCCTGCTGCTTCCAGAGCCGGAGATAGGCAAAAGTCCCGAAGAAAGCCGCGCCGGCATAGGTTCCCGCGACATCGGCCGTTACGACGACGCTCGCCACGTCACCGTGGGACCAAATGCGGCGGTCGCCGCGAAAGTCGAGTGAACTCAGGTCGAGCAGGCCCGAACGGTGCGCCGCTATATCACCCTCCCGCGATCGCCTGACCCCCTGTTGATCGACGAAGATCATGTCCTCCGCAAGCAGCCGCTCCAGTGCCTCGACATCGCCGGCCAGCATCGCGGCCCGCAGCTCTTCCTCGCACCTCGCAATAGCCTCGATCAGCTGCATCCATCCTACTCCCGAATCTGGCCACCGGCCCGATTCGGCGCGGCCCTCGTTCCCGCCGCCCTATCGATCAACGAGCAGAATGGGCAAATATTGAAAGACGATTCCGAGCCCGCCGAACGCCAGCGCCAGCATGGCGGCACGCCGTCGCCACCGCGCGAAGGGATCGCCGGACGTTTTGTGCCGCACCGCTACGAACATCCATGCCACGCCGCCGAGAATAACCAAGGTAAAGAGCGATGCTGCGAGGCGTATGCCGGGTCCGCTGCCTCCGAACTCGGCGAGGAGGTAGAGGAGGAAGAAATGTACGGCCCACAGGACGAGACCGCCCATCATGATGAACCAGCTCTTCATCCGCCAACGCCGACCAGTCGCGAAACGAGGGTGCCCGTCGCCCCTTGGGCCGCGGTGTAGACGAGAAAGAGCATCGCGAGGTCGATGCTGTTGTTTCTCGGCTGCGCGACAAGCCCCCGCACAGCGCGCGCCGCGCAGTAAAGCGCCATCAAGATTGCAATCGCCGCTGCGCATGCCTGAAGGGCCAGCAGCGCATAGACGACAGCCCCCTGCCCGCTCGCGGTGGGACCAATTTCGCTACTCGACCAACTCACGTAATCCATGCCAAGCGCCGCACTCGAAACCGCCGCGGACAAAAGAAGCGCGAATACCGACCAGAAGGGCGAGCGTCGAAGGCATGCGCGTGCCGAGAGCGCGAGACCGATTGCGACAGCGTAGAGCCCCAGGATCGATATCGCCTCGCCGAGGGGCGGCGGCGGCCGCCAGAAGCCCGGCTGGTTCGAGGACAGGAAGGCAAGGCTGAACAGCGCCATGAGAAAGATCATGCCCATCACGACCAGCAGGATGACCATCGCCCACCAGCCATGGCTCGACGGCCCGGTAACATAGGTCGGGACGCGGATGTCGGCGCCAATGTCGACACCCTCGATTTCGACCGGCCGATCGGTTTCCCAAAGCCATCGCAGTACCGAGATCACCGCGAGGACGCCGCTCACCCATGCGAACATATAGGCCTGCACCGTCAGCGCGAGGAAGAAGCCCGCAGTAAAGATCGCGGCGGCGAAGGGCCATGGCGACGGCCCCGGCATGATTTGCAGATATTGGGGCTCGGCGAGCAGCGGGCTGGTGACGATCGTCTCGCGACGGCCAGTCGCCGAGCGCGGGAGGAAATAGCGCCCCTTTTCGACTTCATGCGCGAGCGCCGGATCGTCCCACAAAGGCTCGCGGCTGGTGACGACCGGGATCGAGCGCGTCGAATAGAGCTCGCTCGGCAACCATTCGAGCGTGCCGCCGCCATAGACATTCCCGGCATTGCCCTCGCCCGGCGCGAGCCGGAAATTGCGCGCCAGGTCGACGAGGAAGAGTAGCACACCGAGCCCGAGCATGAAAGCGCCGACCGTCGAGATGAGATTGGGAAGCTCAAAGCCCTGCCCCGGCAGATAGGTGTAGACGCGGCGCGGCATGCCCTGCAGCCCCGCCAGATGCATCGGCAGGAAGGCGACATTCATGCCGAGGAACATGAGGCCGAACACCCATTTCGCGAGCCGCTCCGACAGCGCCCGCTTGCTCACCATCGGAATCCAGTAATAGAAGGCCGCAAACAGCGGAAAGACCATACCGCCGATCAGGACATAATGGAGGTGCGCGACGATGAAATAGCTATCGTGCGCCTGCCAGTCGAAGGGCACCATCGCTACCATCACACCCGTCAGACCCCCCGTCACGAAAATAACGATGCTGCCCATCACGAAGAGGCCGGGCGCATTGAACTTCGGCTTGCCGATTGCGAGCGTCGCGATCCACGAGAAGACCTGGATGCCCGCCGGCACGCTGACCGCCATCGAGGCGGCCGAGAAGAAGCCCGTCGTCATCGGCGGCATGCCGGTGGTGAACATATGATGCGCCCACACGCCGAAACTGATGAAGCCCGTCGCGATCATCGCAAGGACGATGAGCCGGTAGCCGACGAGCCTCTCGCCCGCGACGGTCGCGACGATCATGCTCATCATCCCGGCGGCGGGCAGGAAGATGATATAGACCTCGGGGTGGCCGAAAAACCAGAAGAGATGCTGCCAGAGCAAGGGGTCTCCGCCGCGCGTCGCGTCGAAGAAGGGCCAGCCGAACGCGCGCTCGATCTCGAGCAGCAAGGTGCCGAGAATGATGCTCGGAAAGGCGATCACGATCATCACTGCGAAGACGAGCATCGCCCAGGCGAAGATCGGCATCCTGTCGAGGCGCATGCCCGGCGCGCGCGTCCGCAGCACGCCGACGATGATCTCGATCGCCCCCGCGATCGCGCTGATCTCGATGAAGCCGATGCCGAGCAGCCAGAAGTCGGTGTTGATTCCCGGCGAATAGGCCTTGGACGTCAGCGGCGGATACATGAACCAGCCGCCGTCGGGCGCGAGCCCGACGAAGATCGAGGCGAAAAAACAAAGTCCGCCGACGGCATAGGCCCAGAAGGCATAGGCGGACAGCCGCGGGAACGGCAGATCGCGCGCCGCGAGCATCTGCGGGAGCAGGAGCACGCCTGCCGCCTCGACCGCGGGCACCGCGAAGAGGAACATCATCACCGTGCCGTGCATGGTGAAGACCTGATTATAGGTGCCCTGCGGCAGGATCTCGAGCATCGGCGCGGCGAGTTGCGCACGCATGAGCAGCGCGAGCACCCCCGCCATCAGGAAAAAGAGAAAGGCGGTTCCGAGATAATAGATGCCGATATAATTATTGTTGACCGCGAGCAGATATTCCCAGCCCTTGGGCTTGCACCAGATACGACGGAGGTCCTCCTCCTCTTCTTTCGGCCGCTCGTGCCGAGTCGGGAAACGCTCATAAAGCGCGGGATCGAACCCCGTTTCCGATCTCATTTGAGCGAGACCAGATAGGCGGTGAGCGCCTGCAGTTCCTCGCCGCTGAACTGGTGATAGGCGGGCATACGGTTCGCGGGCTTGATCGCCTGGCTGTCGGCGACCCAGCCCGCCATCGTCCCCGGATTATTGGGCAATATGCCCGCGCCCAGCGTCCTGCGCGAACCGACATGCGTCAGATCGGGGCCGGCCAGTCCACGCGCCGGCGTGCCGCGGATCGTGTGACAGGCGGCGCAGCCGCTCGAGAGAAAAAGTGCAAGCCCCTCGCCGCCGGCGCCTTGCGACGGGAGCCGCGAAGCCTGCCACCGCGCAAAGTCCGCCGGGGTGTGGGCCACCACCACAAACCCCATCAGCGCGTGCGGGCCGCCGCAATATTCGGCGCACTGTCCCTTGTAGATACCCGGCGCATCGGCCTCGATCAGCAGGCGATTGGTGCGCCCCGGGATCATGTCCATCTTACCGCCAAGCCGCGGCACCCAAAAGCTATGGATGACGTCGGCCGCCTCGAGTTCGAGCAGGACGGGCTGTCCTATCGGAATGTGGAGTTCGTTCGCATCGCGCAGCGTCTCGCGGCCTTGTCCGTCCTGATAATGGACGCGCCACCACCACATCTCGCCGATGACCTTGACGCGCATGGCGCCTTCGGGAACGCGCGCCGCCGAAAGCGAACTGGTGAGCAACAGGCCCCACACGAGCAGACCAGTGAGCACGACCGAGGGAAAGGCAAATCCCAGAATCCAGATCGCCTTCTCGCCGCCGAGCCGGGTCTTGAGCCGAGGCGATCCGCGCAGCGCGACCCAGAGTGCTCCAAGCACGATCACCAATATCAAGGTTCCGCCAAGGAGCAGCACCCACGCGAGCACCGTCACAGGCTCCGAATAGGGGCCGGCGGGATCGAGCACGGCCGGCGGCCAGCCTTCGGAAGGCAGCGCCCGGTCAGTCATCGAGGCTCAGCAGCCAGGCGGCGATGTCGTCGGCTTCGGCTCTTTTCATCGGTATCGCCGGCATCCCGGTCCCCGGCGCCATCGCCGGCGCGTCGGTGACGAAGGCGGCAAGCAGCGGCGCGCGATTTGGCAGTTTGCCCGCGATCAGCGGGCGCGCGCCGAAGCCCGCGAGCGGCGGTCCCACGCGCCCTTTCGGCCAGGTGATGCCGGGCATGGCATGGCAAGCGCCGCAACCGAGCCGCGCCGCGGCATCGCGCCCGCGCGCGACGGCGGCGGGGTCGGCGGGTGCCGTTTCAACCGGGACGGGCGCGCAGGCGCCGAGCAGCATCAAGACCGAAATCGCAGCACCCCCTTTCATAGCCGTTCACCGTCCTCGTTTCGCTTTGGGAACCACCTCGCGCGGCCATTGGTTCCCGAAGCGTGCGCAAAGCCCCCCTCCTCCTCCTGTTCCTCCTGTCCGCATGCCAAGCGCCCGCGCCGACTGACCGCTTTCGCGCGACGGGCGAGACGATCGCGATGAGCGGCGGCGATGCGGGCGCCGAAGCGGCCTGCTTCACCTGTCACGGGCTGCAGGGCGAAGGCGACGGGCGCGACGCGCCGCGCCTCGCCGGGCTCGACGCGGGCTATCTCCATCGGCAGCTCGACGATTATGCAAATGGTCGCCGCGAGCATGCCGCGATGCGCGCAATCGTCCGCAAACTCGGCGACGGCGACCGATCGAAAGTGTCGGCATTCTACGCGGCGATCCAGCCCGCGGCGTGGCCGGTCGAAGCCGGCAATCCGGCGGGTGCGCGCCTCTACGACGAGGGCGATCCCGCGCGGGGATTGCCGTCTTGCGCCTCGTGCCACGGTGTGGGCGGCGTGGGCGATGCCGCCAATCCGCCGCTGGCCGGTCAGTCCGCCGCCTATGTCGCGGGCCAGCTTCGCGCGTGGCGCGAAGCGAAGCGCAACAATGACCCGCTAGGCGAGATGCGCCGCGTCAGCCGCCTGCTCTCGGTCGCCGAGCTTGCGGCGGTGTCCCGTCATGCGGCGTCCTTTCCGCCCCATCCTCCGGAAGCTCGGGCAACATCCCCCGCAGCACGTCGTGCCGATCCCAGAAATGATGTTTCAGAGCCGCGCCAACGTGCAGCGGGATCATCGCGACGAGGAGAATGATCAGGAGCGCATGGATTCCCTCCGCCCAGTCGAGAATCCACCACTGAATGCCTTTTTCCAGACTATCGAAGGGCATGTGCGGCCAGGGAAGGAGCCCCGCCACTTCGAGCGGCTCGCCGCCGACCACCGACCACATCGCCCAGCCCGAGAGCGGCAGACCGAAAAAGCAGACGTAAAAGAGTATGTGCGTCACATAGGCTGCGACCGTCTGCCAGCCCAGCCGGTCGGCATCGTTGATGGGACCAGGCACGATCATCCGCCAGATCGAACGCAGCGCAGCAAGCACGAGCATCAGCAGGCCGAGTTCGGCGTGAACCCGAAACGCCTCCAACTTGTCGCCACCCGCGTCGATGCGGCTCATGCGCCAGCCCCAGCCGAGCTGGAATAGGATGAGCGCGGCCATCGTCCAGTGGAATAGCTGCCCGACGGGCGAGTAGCGGCGGTCGGCGGCATAGCGCGCCGCCCACGCCTGGATCGCCTCGATCATGCTGCCACCGGGGGCGGCTCGCCGAGGAGGCGCCAGCCGGTCCAGAGCGCCGCGCCGAGATAAAGAGCCGCGGCAGGAGCCCACATGATGAGCCCCGCCAGTTGCTGATCTTCGAGCGGCGCCAGCCCCCAGGCCATCGTCGTCGCGAGATGGGGCGCATAGAGGGGCGTGCCCGCGAAGGTGATGAGCGCCCCGAGCAGCCCCATCTGCACCATCATGGCAAGCAGCAGGCCGATCGCGAGCGGCGGCGACGACGAGCGGAGCGAAGCCCAGAAGCCGAACGCGGTCGCGAGCAACGAAAGCTGCATCAACCAGAAGGCGCCGTCACTCGCCAGCGCGAGAGCATAGGGCGCCGGCGCGTGCCAGATCCAGAATGCGAGAATGTGCCCGGCCGCCCATAGCGGCGCACCGCCGCGCGGCCGAAACCGCGGCAGGCCGAGCGCAAACAGCGGAGCCGCAACCGCGGTCAGGATGATATGGTGCGCGACGCGCACCGAGAAGAGCGCCGACGACAGGGCGCATAGCGGCGACACGAACAGAAGGGCGATCAGCGCGAACCCGGCCCAGAAGGGACCGCGCGCTTTCCATCGCCACGCCATCAGCGCCGCGGCGCCCAGCGCCGCGAGCAGCCCGGGATCGAGATTCCAGCGCAGCATCCAGTCAGCCGGGATCGGCGCGGGACCACAATAAGGAATCGAGGACGGATCCATCCAATTGCCAACGTCGCGCCCGGCGCGCGGGTTCCGGGAAACTATTGGGCGGTCGGCGCATTATCCAGACGGGGGCCTGCATGGAGATCAATATGGCAACGGCCCCATCGCGTTTCACCGACCCGCCCTATCGCCGACACGCGCCCCATCCGCTGCACGCCATTCTCCTCGCCTTTCCGGTCGCCCTGTTCAGCAGCGCGCTCCTTTCCGACATCACCTATCTCAACAGCGCCGAGATGCAGTGGAGCAATTTCTCGGCCTGGTTGATCACGGGCGGGCTGATATTCGGGGCTCCGGTGCTCCTGTGGTCTGCCATAGCATTTGTCCGAGGCCGAAAGCAGCCAAAGCGCGGGCCTGCCATCGCCTATTTTCTGCTGATCCTCGTTATGTGGATCGCGGGCCTCGTGAACGCCTTCAAGCATAGCCAGGATGCCTGGAGTTCGGTCGGCACGACCGGCGTGACCCTCTCGGCCCTATCGACAGTTGCAGCGATTGCCGCCGCCTGGCTTCTCCACGCAGCGAAGGAGCCCCGCGCATGAACCGCCAGACCTCGCTTGGCCTCGTCGCTGCGGCGGCGCTAGCGGCCGCGCTCGCCGGCTGCGGCAAAGGCGATGAAAAACTCGACCAGACGGGCACCAGCCCGAGCCTGCCGAAGATCGACGAGACGCTCGTCCCACCGATGAAAATCGCCAAGCCTGCAGGATGGAACGGCGAGCTTCCGACCGTTCCAGCCGGTTTCAAGGTCGTGCCGGTCGCCACCGACCTCAAGATTCCGCGGCAGATCCTCATCCTCCCCAATGGCGACATTCTCGTCGCCGAAGGTTCGGGCGGCCATGCACCGAAGCTCCGCCCGAAGGATGTGATCGCGGGCTATATCAAGAGCCTTGGAAAATCCTCGGTGAAGGGCGGCGACCGCATCACCTTGCTTCGCGACGCGAACGGCGACGGCAAACCCGAACTTCGCACCAGCTTCATCGAGGATCTCGATGCGCCCTATGGCCTCGCGCTCGTCGGGAACGACCTTTATGTCGCCAACCAGGGTGCGCTGCTGCGCTTCGCGTACACGCCGGGCGCAACGCGCATCGCTGGCAAGGGCGAGGAAGTGACCAAGCTCCCGGCAGCGGTCAATCATCACTGGACGAAATCGCTCGCCGCGAGCGCGGACGGGTCGAAGCTTTATGTCGGCATCGGCTCGAACAGCAATATCGGCGAGCGGGGAATGAGCATCGAGGAGGATCGCGCCGTCATTTGGGAGGTCGATGCCGCCACCGGCGCGAGCCGCATCCTCGTCTCGGGCATCCGCAACCCGACCGCCCTCGCCTTCGAGCCATCGTCGAACGCCCTCTGGGCGGTGGTGAACGAACGCGACGAGCTTGGCGCCGAGCTCGTACCCGATTATCTGACCTCGGTGCGCGAGGGCGCTTTCTACGGCTGGCCCTACAGCTATTGGGGACGCCATCCCGACCCGCGCGTTCATCCACAAAAGCCCGAGCTCGTCAGGACCGCAGTCACTCCCGATTATGCGCTCGGTTCGCACGTCGCGCCGCTCGGGCTGAGCTTTGCGACCGAAGGCGGGCTCCCGGGCTATGAGACGGGCGCCTTCGTTGGAGAGCATGGCAGCTGGAACCGCCAGACTCTCGCCGGCTACAAGGTCAGCTTCATCCCCTTCGCCAACGGACGTCCTGCCGGCAAGCCGAAGGATTTCGTGACCGGCTTCATCAAGGACGGCAAAGCGCGCGGCCGCCCGGTCGGCGTCACCTGGGACCCGGCGCGCGGCGCGCTCTGGATCGCCGACGATCTCTCGAACACGGTGTGGCGCGTCACCGGACCTCGCGCGCTCGCGATGGGATCACCGGTCGCTGCTGCAGCCAGCAAAAGATGATCAAGCGGCGCCGCTCGGCTTGAAGCGGATCACGCGCCAGATAAAATAAGCGAAGAACGCCGCCATGTTCGCGCTAAGGAGTGGTACTGCCCACCTTCTTCCGCCTTCCGGCACCTTCGCGCCCCCGCGGCGCGCGGTCAGCGTTAGACGCGCGCTGGGCGGCGCTGATGGAGCGGGGACATAGCGACGCGTCTCGGGAACGTGCCGCCCCGCCGGGCGTAGCTGTCCCATGACGCGTCCCATCCCCTGTCTATCGATATCGAGAGCCTGCGCGGCCCCTTGCGCCGCGATGGCGAAAGTAGCTCGGTGATAGCCCAGTCTGATACGGGCAAGCCGCGCTCGAGGGCGCATCATATCAGGGCGAACATCGTGCTTTACGGTGCGCTCTTTGCCAATCTCGGCATCGCCGTCGCCAAATTTGTCGCCGCGGCGATCAGTGGTTCCTCGTCGATGCTATCGGAAGGGGTCCATTCGCTCGTCGACAGCGGCAATCAGATGCTGCTCCTCTACGGCCAAGCGAAGGCAAAGCGGCCGCCCGACAATCGTCACCCCTTCGGCTACGGCCGCGAACTTTATTTCTGGGCGTTCGTCGTCGCAATCCTCATCTTTGCTGTCGGAGCCGGCATTTCCATCTACGAAGGCTGGATTCACTACCGGGATCCCGAGCCGCTTCGCGATCCGACGATCAACTATGTGGTGCTCGCCATCGCCTTCCTGCTCGAGGGTGCGTCGTGGACGATCGCGGTGCGCGAGTTCAACGCCGGGCGGCGCGGGCTCGGCTGGTGGACGGCGGTGCGGCGGTCGAAGAATCCCGCAGGTTTCATCGTCCTGTTCGAAGACAGCGCCGCGCTCGCCGGCCTCGCCATCGCCGCCGGCGGCATATGGCTGAGCCATGCGACAGGGGATCCGCGGATCGACGGCATCGCCTCGATGGCGATCGGCGCAATCCTGGCGGCGGTCGCGATCCTTCTAGCCCGCGAGGCGAAGGAGCTGTTGATCGGCGAGGCTGCGGACCCCGAACTGATCGCGCGTATCTGGACCATCGTCGAACGGCGCCGTGAAATTACCGCCGTCAATCATGTGCGCACGATCCACACCGCACCCAATTCGATCTTCGTCGCCGTAAGCGCCGACTTCGAGGATCGTCTCGCCATGGGCGAGGCCGAGACGTTGATCGAGGCGATCGAGGCCGAGCTCAAGGCTGCGTCGAGCGATATCAGCTCGATCTACATCCGCCCCGAAAAGCAGTCCGATGCGCTCGTCCAGCCTCGCCCGTCAGCGGCGGCCGAACCCGCACGGCGGCCGCGCGGCACAAACTAGGCTTTGAGCTCGCCCGGTCGTAACTGGATCCGGATGAGCGCGCTCGTGCCCGGCATATCGCGCGAAGGGTCAACCGCGCCGTAAGAGACAGCCGCCTTGTGGGTCCGCGCCAAAGCTTCGATGAGGCGCGTTCCGAGACCCGTGCCGCGCGCCGTTCCGTCGGACGGCATCCCTGCCCCGTCGTCGACAACCGCGAGTTCGAGCAATGTCTCGTCGGCCCGGCGAAGCGATATCCGAATCTCGCCATCATCGCTGTCGCCATAGGCATATTTGCACGCGTTGCTCACCCATTCGTTGGCGATCATGCCGAGCGCAACGGCCTTGTCGGTGGCCACACGCATGGGCTCGACGTCGGCGATGACACGCCGCGCGGCGACGCCCGTCGACCAGGTCGCCGAGAGATCCTCGGCAAGGCCGCCCAGATAGTCGTCCATCGCCACATATTCGACGTCGTCGGTGGTGTAGAGGCGCCGGTTGACTTGCGCGACCGTCGCGATCCGTTGCTGCGTCTTCTTCAGCGCCTCGCGGGCGGCGGGATCGGCGATCGTCTTGGACTGGAGGGCGACGAAAGACATCACCATCTGGAGATTGTTCGCGACGCGGTGGTTCACTTCCTTGAGCAGCGCTTCCAGCCGCGCATTGGTCGCGCGCAGCTCGCTCTCCACCTCGGCGCGCGCGCGTCGAAGCTGGGCACGCTCGAGTACCTGCTCGAAACTCGAGGCCAAGAGATCGAAAAAATCCTCGCCGACCGACTTTACCACATAATCGTCGGCACCCGACTTCAACGCCGCCACGGCGATGCGGCTCTCCTCGGAGCCCGTCACATAGACGACGGGCGGGCAGTCGCGTAGTGCGCGAAGCGCCTCGAGCGTGGCAAGACCGTCCTGCCCGGGCATATAGTGATCGACGGCAACGAGATCGAAGGCAGTGACCTTCGCCATGTCGACGCCCTCGCCGCCACTTGCCGCGAGGCTGACTTCATAACCTTTCCGGCCAAGCGCGCGCGACGCAAGCCGCCGCATGCCGTCGTCGTCATCGATATAGAGAATGTGGGCCAGGGCGGGTCTCAAGCCGGGTCGGGATCGGGGACCTGGATCACCGAGAGGAAGAGACCGAGCTGGCGAATGGCGTCGGCGAAATTCTCATAGTTCACCGGCTTGGTGATATAGACGTTGCAGCCGAGGTCGTAGCAGCGCTGGATCTCGATCTTGTCGTCGGTGGTCGTGAGCACGACGACGGGCGTGCGGCGCAGCGGACTGCTGTCGGCCTTCAGCCTGGCGAGAATGTCGGTCCCGCTCATGTCGGGCAGATTGAGGTCGAGCAGCACGAGCGCCGGCCCGTTGCGCACCGGGCCCTCCGCCGCATCGTACAGGAACTCGAGAGCCGAGGTGCCGTCGAGAAAATGATGGATCTTGTTGGAAATGCCGGCGCGCCGGATGTTCTTCTCGATAAGGCGCGCATGCCCCTCGTCGTCCTCGATCATCACGATGTTTACGGGCAGTTGGTCAGGCATCTTCTTCTCCGCTTTGCCACACGAGGGGCAGGATCAGCCGAAAGGTGGAACCCGCACCGAGTTCGGACTGGATTTCGATATTACCGCCGAGGCGATAGGCAAGCGCGCGGGCGTGGGCAAGACCGATCCCCTCCCCCTGCTGGTCCTGGACGCCCGACCTTCGGAAGAGGTCGAACACACGTTCGTGATCGCGCGGCTCGATGCCGCGACCATTGTCGGCGACCGCCACCCAAGCGCGCCCGAGATCGGCGCCCCCGGCTATGCGAATGATCCCCGCCCGCCCCGGCTGCGAATATTTGAGGGCATTTTCGATGAGATTCGAGAGGATCTGCTCGACCGCGACCCGGTCATTGATCACGGTCGGCAGGTCCGACACTTCGACCGTCGTGCCGGTCTCGTCGATGCGGTGCTGCAGGCTGCCGACGATCGCGCCCACGACGTCGCCGAGAGCAAGCGTTTCGGGCGCGAGCGTGCGGCGACCCTGGCGCGAGAGATTGAGGATCGCGTTGATCAGCCGGTCCATCTTCTGCGTGGAGGTGCGAATGAAGCCGATCGATTCCGGCAGATCCTCCTCGATCGCGAGCCGCGTCGCGGCGTCGGGCGCCTTCCAGCCCTGCGCATCGCCCTGTTCGAGATAGCCCGAGATCGCCTTGCGCGCGGTCTCGAGTTCGGCCGTGAAACCCATCACATTGACGAGTGGCGAACGCAGATCGTGCGACACGATATAGGCGAAGCGCTGGATTTCGGCATTGGCGCGCTTGAGTTCGCCCGTGCGCGCATCGACCAGTTCCTCAAGCCCTTCGTTGAGACGGCGAAGTTCCGCGCGCGATGCGCGGAGCTCGACGAGATTGTTGCGAACGAGGAGCAGCGTGGCGGCTGCAACGACCAGCAGGAGAATGCCGGTTCCGATCAGCGTCAGGGTGAACAGCGACTGGGTGCGTTGCTGCCGCGCTTCACGATTCTTGAGCAGGGCGAGCTCGCTTGCGAGCATCGTCTCGACGAGCGCGCGCGCGGCCCGCACTTCGAGCACCCCCTTGTCGTTCGCGAAGTCGGCGATCAATGCCGCGCGGTCCGTGCCGCGAAGGCCGAGAGTCGCTTGGTAATGACGGCCATAAGCATCGAGATGCCCGCGAAGCCTTTCGGCGCGGCCGCGCTGGTTCGGATTGTCGCTGATCAGCGTCTCGAGCGATGCAAGCTGGGCGCGCGACCGGTCCTCGGCCTCGTCCATGATCGTCGAGAACGCCGGGTTCTGCGTAAGGATCAGTCCGCGGCGCGCGGTCTCCATCCGTTCTGTCGCGCTGGCAAAGGCGCCGAGATTGGCCTCCACCGCGAGCGTGTGTGCGACCATGCGCGCGTCGGCCTCATTTTGGCGCTGCACAAAAAATGCTGTCGATGCCGCAGCGAGGAGCGCGGCAAATCCAATGGTGAGGAGAATGATGATCAGGCGGCTCGCCCGCGTGTCGCGGCCCAGCGACGAGATCCTGGCCGATTCCATGTAAATGCCCCTCGGCCCCGGTCGATCAATTTCCGCCGTGCATGCACTGCCGCGCCCTTCGTGGCAAGCAGCCTCACCAACCCGGCCAGCCCTGAACGTGCCGAGTCCCGCGCGGGATTAACCTGGATCAATAGGATTTCGGATGAGTGTCGCCGAAGCGCTGGCGTAGGGGGGCGGCTGGGCGATTGAGGTCACCAGGATGAAGCGGGATGTCGAACGGTCATGATCGCGGTATAAGTGGCTCGCAGATTATAACGGGGAAGAGATGTCCAGGAGGATATTGATCGTCGAAGACGATCCGCTTGTCGCCATGATGCTGGAGGATGCGCTGGGCGCGCTGGGGCACGACATCGTCGGGGACGCTGGCGATATCGCCACGGCGCTCGGGCATATCGCGGCAGGCGGGTTCGATGCAGCGATCGTTGATGTGTATCTTGAAACGGGCTTGCCGTGCGATGCGGTCGCAGAGGCTCTTGCGGCGCGATCGATCCCTTTTCTCGTTGCGACCGGCGGTTTCGTCGGTCAGCCCGGACCGTGCTGGAACGACCGGCCGATCCTCGCGAAACCCTTCACCCTCGACAGCCTCGAAGCCGCGCTATCCGGCCTCGCGCAAACGTAGGCGAGCGCGCACCGGCGGTCAGAGCCCGGCTTTCTCGAGAGCGGCCGCGACCTCGCGGTCCAGTGCATTCGATCCCTTCGGCGTCGCGCGGTTCAGCAATGTCTGTATCCGCCTTTGCGCGACCTGCAGGGCCTTGTGGCGCACCTCGCGTTCGCGGTTCGTCCGCCAGGATCGGCTCTCGCCCAAAAGGGCGGCCCATTTCGCCTCTTCAGCGGCAAGGACGGCGAGGGCAAGCCGCAGACCGTCGCGTTGTCCGCGGGCATGATCGTCATTCATCGCAGCCTCCCCACCTTAACCAGCAACTGCAACGAGCGGGCCTGCGCCAGATGACTTGCTGCTCGCCGCTCCAAGAGAGGAACCTTTGCCGCGCAGGCGGACTGTTTTACGGAAAGGAGAGCGACCATGAAAGACGAACCCAAGAAGGGCGACGAGGTGACGTGGAAAAGCCACGGCGGACGCGCCGAGGGCAAGGTCCTGCGAAAAGTGACGAAAGCAATGGACATCAAGAGCCATCATGTCGCGGCATCGCCGGCGAACCCCGAATATCTGGTCGAAACGGCCGAAGGCAAGCGGGCGGCCCACAAGGCCGGCGCCTTGAAGCGGAAAGCGCCGCGCTAAGGACGGCTGCCAAACTCGGCTCTGCTCCCGCCTCCGATCCCGCCCGCCGGAGCGCCCGCGATCCTCGTTCACGATGCCGCATCGATCATGATCTGTAGCGCTGCGGCCACGGCCTGATCGAGCACATTGCGGCGCCCGATATCGCCGAAATGAAAATCCATGACCCGCACGGCGTCGGCGTCGGCGGCGCCAATGTAGACAAGGCCTACCTCTTCGCGGCCTTCGCGAGGGCCGCAGAACCCCGTGATCGCAATTGCAATGTCGGCATGGCTTGTCCGAGGAGCGCCAGTCGCCATCGCGGCGGCGACCTCGGGATTCACCGCTCCATCTCGCTCGGCGTCTTCTCGGGCGACGCCGAGCATCTCGCATTTGGCGTCGACCGAATAGACGATGAAGCCGCGCTCGAGATGAACTCCGAGCGCGGCATCGGCTGCGAGAACCGCTGAGAGCTGACCGCCGGTGCAGCTTTCGGCTGTCACGAAACGCAGCGTCTTTCCGGCCAGATGCCGGGCCAGCTTACGCGTCCGCCGTTCGATCAGCGTTGCAGCGCTCACCCTACATCGTGGCGAGTTCGGCGGGGGGAAGGCCCGCGGTCTCGGCCTGACGCTTCAGCTCCTCTTTCCGGGCAAGCATCCTTTCGCCGAGTGCGTCGAGGTCGACGTCGGCGGCACGCGCCTGCTGGAACATATTGTCGTGCTGCTTTTCCTCTTCCTTTACATGATGCTTGATCTCTTCCGACAGCACCGTGACCTTCGCCTCGAAAAATTCGTCGTCGGGTCCCGAGGCGACGATATCGTTGATCAGGATCTTGGCGCCATCATGCTCGACATAGGCTTCCTTGAGGAGATCGTCGTCGATCTTTCCCTTGAGCGCCGGATAGAAGACCTCCTCCTCGATCTGCGCATGGATTTTGAGCTCGGTGCAGATCCGGTCTGCGATCTTCGCCTTGCGGTCGGTGCCGCTCGCCTTCTCGAATTCCTCGAACAGGGCTTCGACGGCACGGTGATCGGCCGCGAGGATATGGGTGGCGTCGGTGTCGACTTCGGTCGGTTTCATGGCAGTCTCCATCGTCATGCCCCGCGCCTGTTCAGCGCGCGGCGAGCCCGAAAGTTGCGCTCGATCCGCTCAAACCGCGCCGTCGTCGGCATCGCGCTGGCGCGACGCGCCTTCGGACCGCTTGATGAAGCTGATCTTGCCCTGCGGCTCGAGGATCGCCCATTCCACGTCGGAAATGTGGGCGATGCCCGCGAGCCGCATCTCGGACTCGATCTCGTCGGCGGTAAGCCGGTCGCGGTGAAGATTGTCGCGGATGATCTCGCCCTGCTTCACCACGACGCGCGGATGGCCTTCGAGCAGATTCTTGAGCCGCGGAAAGAGATAGGTCGCCCAGCTCAGGGTGAGCGCCCAGAAGGCGAACGTCACGATCGCGAGCAACGCGCCGGTCAGGCTGAAATCATTATGGGTGACGCCCTGCTGGATGAGGTCGCCCATCACCACGAGCAGAACCAGCTCGAAAGGCGTCATCTGCCCCAGTTCGCGTTTTCCCATGAGACGGAGGAGCGCATAGAGCAGGAAAAACATCGCACTCGCGCGAAGGACGATATCCATCAGGGCAGGACCTTGACCTCTAGCGGCATGCTGCCGAGCCGCTGCTCGCCGTCGAACAGCGCAATCTCGCCCTTGGTTCCTGCGAAGAGCGGCGGGTTGATCTGGCCATCGATCTTGACGACCAGCGTCTCGCCCGCGCGAAGCTCCCCATAGGAGAAACGATAGGCGCCGTCCTTGTAGCTTTCCTCGGCGGCGGCGGGGAGCATCGTGTTGATCGTCATGTCGGTCCAGAGCGACGGGGAGACCGCAAGCACCGCATCGGAAACATCGCGGATCGCCTCGACACGAATGCGGGTTTCGAAAAACTCGCCGTTGCGAATGACCGAGGGCGTCTTCACCTCGAGCCGCGCTGCTCCAAAATCCTCGACGCGCAGCGGACTCGGCTGGCCACCGACGAGGCCCGATAGCGCGACGGCGACGATGGCAGCGAGCAGGACGAAGGAAACGGGGCTCGCGTGGCGGTGCCAGCGCTGCCCGGAGATCATCTTTTCGCTGATTCCGTCCGGGCGACGGCTGTTCGCTGCAGCCGCGTCGCCGCCCGTCCCCTCGGGGCCCGCCGTCAAGCGAGGGGCTCCGGCCACGGCCGCGCGAGATAGGTACGAACCGCATCGGCGCGATCGCCGACTGCCGCGACCGCGATCAATATCTCGGACGGGCTGACGCCCAATATACGCGCCCAGGCGAGCATCGCGTCAGGCGCGCTTCGATCGATGCGGTCAAGTTCGAACTGTTGGTGGATCACGCCCGTTTCCCGTTGATGATGACGAGCGAACGCGTGCAGGGTACAAAAGTTGCGGTTCGGCGACGATCGCCGAAGGGCGTTCGCCGGCGTCAGGGCAATGGCCAAGCCTCGCCGTCGTCACTCTTTCATGCGCGCCGCGAAACGCCGCGATGCGGCCAAAGTTGCGCACGGCGGCGAAGATAAATCTGGGCGATCGCAGGCAACTTTCGCCCGCGTCCAAGGGTTTCTCGGACCAGAACCCACAGCCAATGGAGAGTATCATGAGCGTCAAGGGACAGATCAAGGAAGCTGCCGGCTATGTGAAGGAAGAAGCCTTCGAAAACGGCGACAGCCCCGAGGCCAAGCGCAAGGCGCAGGAAGGCCGCGACCTTCGCAACGAAGGCCGCATCGAAGACGGCAAGCCGCCGAAGACGGGTACTCCCGGCACCGAAAACTAATCCTCCCGCCAAGTTGATGGCCCCCTTCGGGTCCGCGCATGCGGACCCTTTTTTTGGCTGGGCGCCCCGGAGCAGCTGAGGAGAATTCGCATTGACCCAGAGCAAGTCGGCCGAACTTCTGCGCGCCCGGAGCATTGTCGCAACATGACACCCCGCATAGCCTTTGTCGGAGCCGGCCCGACCACGCTCTACACGCTGCATGCGCTTCTCTCCCACAACCCCTCGCCCTTCCGTCTTGCCGTGTATGAAGCGCAGGCGTGCGCGGGGCGCGGAACGCCCTATCGGCCCGGCTGGAACGACCCCGCCATGCTGGCGAATATCGCCAGCATCGAAATCCCGCCGCTTGCCGAGACGCTGTGCGACTGGCTGATACGTCAGCCGCCGGAGCGCCTCGCCGATCTCGGCATCGATCCCGATGCGATCGGCGAACGGACCTTCTATCCGCGCGTCGCGCTCGGCGAATATTTCCGCGACCAGTTCGACGCCGTTATCGACATGGCGCGGGCGCGCGGTATCGAGCTCGAGCTGCGCACGCGGTGCCGCGTCGAGGACGTCGTCAGCACGTCCGGCGCGATGATACTCAAGGTTCGCATGAGGTCGGGCGAACTCGCCGACGAGGCTTTCGATCATGTCGTCCTCGCGACGGGCCACCAATGGCCCTCCGAGCCCGAGGTTCGGCCGGGCTATTTCCTCAGCCCCTGGCCTGCCTCGGCTCTGGCCACGGTACCGCCCTGCGATATCGGCATTCGGGGTAGCTCGCTCACGGCCATCGACGCCTGTATCGCGCTCGCCAACATCCATGGCTCGTTTAACGAAACCCGGGACGGCGAGACGCATTATCGTCCGGCATCCGCCACTGATGCATTCCACATGACGATGATGTCGAGGAAGGGTCTGCTCCCCGAAGCCGATTTCTATGCGCCGCTTCCCTATGAGCCGCTCGCCATCTGCACCGAGGAAGCGATTACGCGTCTCGTCGCGAGCGAAGAAAACCAGCTGCTCGATGCCGCCTTCGCACTGTTCAAGGCGGAGCTTGCCGCTGCCGATCCCCCTTACGCAGCGGACATCGGCCTGGAGGACCTCGACCTCGAGGGCTTCTGCGAGGCCTATTTTGCGCGGCGCGCAGCGAGCGATCCCTTTGTGTGGGCCGAGGCGAATCTCGCCGAAGCGCAGCACGACTATGCCGCAAGGCACACCGTCGCCTGGCGCTACGCGATCCTGCGCATGCACGAAGTGCTCGCGCTACTCGTGCCATATCTGGAGGGTACGGACTACCGCCGCTTCGTGCGCCACTTCAAGCCGGTGTTCGTCGACGATTATGCCACCGTTCCCCACAAATCGATCCGGCGGCTGATCGCGCTCCATCGCGCCGGGAAGCTCGATGTCATGGCGATCGGCGACGATTACCGCATCGACACGAGCGGCGAAGAGGCAGGCGCGTCCCTGATCCTGGGCGGCGAGCAGCGGCATTTTGAGGTGTTTATCGAGGCGATGGGCCAGCGCCCACTCGGCGCCGCAGCCTTTCCATTCTCCTCGCTGCGGCAACAGGGCATCGTGCGCGATGCAGCGCCTGGTGCCGGCAAGTCGGAGGCGCGGGGCATCGCGATCGACGATGCCTTCCACCCGATTGCAGACGATATCCCGGAATCCCGCCTCTACTGCCTCAGCCTGCCCTTCCTGCTCGGCCGCCACCCTTTCATCCAGGGGATAACGAGTTCGCACGAAATGGGCATGGTGGTCGGAGAACAGCTTGCAGCCGCGATCGGCCAGGCGAATGCCGAGGAGAAGGCTGCGTGAAGCTCTTCGCCATTTATGTCGGCGGCGAGATGGCCGGCGCCAATATCGAGCTGCACGACATGCGCTTCGTCGCCGCGCCCACGATCACCGACACTTATGATGCGCTCCGCCGCCAATGGTGGGGCACGCCGGGCAGCCTCCATATCGACTGCTGGGCCGAGATCGATCACGCCGATGGCTATGACATCGTTTTGAAGACCGCGCCCTTCGAGGGTCCCGAACGGCTCTATTATGTCAATCTAGGCGGCTATGTCCGGGGCGAATTTCTCGAGCGCCACCGCAATCTTTTCATTGTGGCTGACACGCTCGCGCGCGCGAAGTCGCGCGCGCTCGCATCGGTGCGGCAGTGGGTGCAGCCGCACCGCGACGAGATGTACGAGGCCGAGCAGGCCTTTGCGCTCGACGCGGTCGCCGCCGAAGCCCGGCTCCACATCCATCTCGTGCCCGCCCCACGGCGCGAGCTCGCGATCACCTGCGAATATCGCCCGATCCGCGCGCCGCGCCGGCAAAGCCGGACCGCCGCGATCAGTCCCTGACCCAAGCCGCGAGGCGCAGCCCCCCTCCGCAACTCCCGCCTTCGCGGCGCATTGATGCAGATACAGACGCTCCAGACAAAAGGCTCCACCCATGACCATGACGATCGAACAGCTTTCCGAGAAGATGAAGGATATCGACTTCGCGATGCTCGCCACGCAAACGGCGGGCGGCGCCATCGGGTCGCGGCCAATGAGTAACAATCGCGAAGTCGATTATGACGGCGACGCCTGGTTCTTCACCGACGAGTCGTCGCTCATGGTCGCCGATATCGCGGCCAACCCGAACGTCAATCTGAGCTATCAGGGCAAATCGGGCCTGCTCGGCATGCGGCCCTTCTTCCTCGCCGTCGAGGGTCACGCGGCCCTGATCCGCGACAAGGCCGCGTTCGCCGAACATTGGACAAAGGGCCTCGAACGCTGGTGGCCGGACGGCATCGAGACGCCGGGGATCGTCCTCATCAAGGTTTCGGGCACCCGCGCGCATTATTGGGACGGGGAGGATGAGGGCGAAGTTCAGCTCTGACAAGGAAAGACATCCCGCGACGGTTCCCGGTCGGTGAAGGACAAAGAGAAGCCACCACCCCATCGGTCTGCCATTACCCTCTCCGATACCCGCGCCGCGAGAAAGGCGAGCTCCATGCCGAACGCTTCCGATAGCGACAATGCAAGCGCCGAAGAGGTTGCGCTCGAAGGGGGCTGCGCTTGCGGCGCGGTTCGGTACCGCCTCGAAGAAAAGCCATATGATAGCGGCTGGTGTCACTGCCGGGTCTGCCAGCATGTCTCGGGGTCGGGCGGCATGGTCTTTACGACGGTCCATCTCGATCGGTACCGCATCCTTGCGGGCGAAGAGCATATCGGACGCTTCGCATCGACCAGCTTCGGCACGCGCAGCTTCTGCCGGACGTGCGGCTCGCCGCTAACGATCCATGTGCGCCACCAGGCCGATGAGATCGATATTGCAGCGGGGACGCTGGACGATCCGGAAGAGATTGCGCCAGCTTTCCACCTTTACACCGCCGAGGCGCCGAGCTGGATGCCGATGATGGCGTTCCTTCCGCGCTACAAGGCGCTGCGACCGAAGACGCGCGGGCTCGACGAGGGTGTCACGGAGGCGGGCTGAGGCGTAGATGAAGACCGCGCCCAAAGAGCCGCACGTGGCAAAATCGCAACCGCTTTTGCAGCGGGGCGTTTCCTGGTCAGATCATGACGATTTCGAGTTCCGCCGCGTCGAACCGAAGCTCGATCCGCTACTGAAAGGACAAGACATGCGCATCCTCATCTTCGGTGCCGGCGCCGCACTTTTTCTCGCCGCTTGCGACAGCAAGCAGGAAGCTGCCGAGGACAGGATGGAACGTGCGGCCGAGACCAGCGCCACGGTCGCCGGCCCCCTCCCTGCGGCGCTCGGGCTCAGCGAGGCACAACTGCTCGACGCCGATATCGTCGGCGCGGACGGGAAGGATCTTGGAGACGTATCGCAGGTGTTGCGCGGCGCCGACGACAAGGTGGACCGTCTCCTCGTCGAGCTCGATGGCGTCGGTCCCGACCGCTATGTTCATGTACCGGTGCAGGGCCTCAAACCTATTGTACGCGGCGACGACACCAATCTTCAGACGCGCATGACCAAGGCCGACCTCGATGCGCTGCCCGACGTGAAACTGCCAGCCCCTTGATATCTTGACGCGCGAGGAGCATCGACTGTGAACGGAGAAACTCTTCATCGGCGGATCGATGTCGGCGGAGTCGATATCTTTTACAGGGAGGCAGGACCGCCCGACGTTCCGGTGCTGCTGCTGCCACATGGCTATCCCTGTTCGTCGTTCGAGTTTCGCAATCTCATGCCGCGGCTTGGCGATCGGTGGCGGCTGCTCGCACCCGATTATCCGGGCATGGGCTACAGCGATACGCCCGAGCATTTCGACTATAGCTTCGACGGCTATGCGCAGCTTCTCGACGGGTTCGTGCGTGCGCTCGGCGTCGAGCGCTTTGTGCTCTATCTTCACGATTTCGGCTCGCCGATCGGCGCACGTCTCGCGATCATGCGGCCTGAACGCATCCTCGCGCAGATCATCCAGAATGGGGACATTCCCTATGAGGATGCGCTGGGCGACAAATATGCCGAGATAGAGAAGAGCTGGTCGCTTCCCGAACCCGAGATGCGCGCCGAGATCGGCAAGGCAATCAGCGAGGATGTTTTTCGGGAGGAGTTTCTGAACGACGTGCGGCCCGATCTCGTGCCGCGCATTCCGCCGGACCTCTGGAAACTGCACTGGTCACTGATCAACCCGCGGCGCCGCGAAATCGCGATCGACCTTATCGGGGGCCTCAAGGCCAATCGCTCCTGGTTCGGCGCGCATCGACGCTATCTGCGCGAGCACCACCCGCCGACGCTCATCGTCTGGGGTCCGCAGGATTTCTATATGCCCGAGAAGTCTGCGCGCGCCTATTTGCGCGATCTCCCCGCGGCCGAGCTGCACATGCTAGACGGCGGCCATTGGCTTCTCGAAACCAACCTCGACGAGGTTGTCCCGCTGATCAGGGACTTTCTCGATCGGACGCTGTGCTGAGAAGCGACGCCGAACCGCGTTCCCTTGCGGTATCCCAGCGGCGCCAACTGCCAGCAGCCTGAGCCGGGCCACCGCAACGATAAAGGGCGCCGGAACCGGCGCCCTTCACCCTGCCCTTAGGGAAGGCAGTCTTATTTCTTCTGGGTGTCGCCGACGCCGGTTTCGGACGGAGCGATCTCGCCATTGTCGTCCATCGCGTTGGCCTTTTCTTCGCCCTGCTCTTCGACGACATCGGCCTTCTGCTCCATTGCCTCTTTGGCGGGACCTTCGGGCATCGCGTCGGCCTGATCGTCGATCGCCTCGGCCTTCGCTTCGGCCTGATCCTCGACCTTGTCGGCGGCGGGGCTTTGGCAGGCGCCGAGCGCGAGGGCCGAGGTTGCGGCGAGGGTTACAAACAGCTTTTTCATCGAGATTCTCCCTGTTGATGACTGCCCTGCTAACGCGGCGAAGCCCACAGGGTTCCGCGGGCCCGCGCAATGGGAATCGTCAGCGTCGCGCTGCCATGATCCGCGCGATCATGTCTTCATCGCGAAGCCGCCGCCAGCGGGCCTCGACGAAGCTGTGTACGCCGAACAGGAACAGCCCGGCGGCAACGAGCAGATAGAGCGGCGGATTGTCGGTGAGCGCCGAGAGCGCGTCGCCGAGGCCCTTGACCTCGCGGGCAGCGCCGAACCAGCCGCCGCGCACGAGCGAGGCGCCGATGACGGCGAACACGACCGCGCGCGCCGCAAGACCCGCCCGCCCGACGGGCACGGCCCATGCAGGTGCTGCCGCATCGAGATCCTTTGTAAATTCGGTGGTCCAGGCCTTGACCGCCTGCTGCACGGCCGCCGCGAGGAAGGCGGCGCCGACGAGCCCGAGGAGCAGGCCGCCAAGCGGCAGTTCGAGCAGCATTCCCGCCGCCTCTTTCTCGCGGCCGTCTTCGGCGCCGCCGCCGGAGGCAAGGCGAAGCGCCGCCCAGGCGAGAATGAAATGGGCGATGCCGCTCGCGGCATAGCCTATCCGCACAGCGACGCCCTTTGCACCGCCTCCCTTGTTTTCGCTATCGAGCGCCGCCCCGTACAGGCGATAGGCGCCGTAAAGCGCCAGACCCATCGCGAGAAGAGCAAGAAGGATCGAGCCAGCGGGCATATCGCGGACCGAGCGGAACACGGCTTGCGGACTGGCGTCGTCGGCCGACGAACCGGTGAGCGCTATCCATGCCAGCAGGCAATAGACGACGCCGCGCGCGAACCACCCCGTCCGCGCAAATGTCTCGAGCCGCCGCAGCTTGTTCATAATGCCTGTCCCCGAATGTTGACCCATCAGGCCAACGCCCGCTGCACCCGGCAGTTCCGCGCGGCTCCCACCCCACCGCGGGTGCCCCCCTCTCCCTTCCCGGCCACCCCGCGTCGCTCGCCGACACCCGTGCGCCCGATGCCGCCGTGACGAAGCTGCGCGGTTCAGCCGCAGCTTTTTACAAAGGCGCCGGTCACGAAGTCGCGGCCGGTCCGCAGTCCGACCGGGTCGACGCTGTGCGCGACGCCGTAGGAGATATGCGTCTCGACCTCGACGCCGAGCCGCTTCAACTGGCTCTCGGACATGTGCAGCGCCGCGATCGGCACGACGGGGTCGGCCGTGCCGTGCACCAGCAGGACTGGCGGTTTCGACGGAACATGATGCGCAAGATCGGCCGCGCCCGCGAGCATGCCCGAATAGCCGACGATAGCGGCAACGGCGCGGGGGCGGCGAAGGCCGACCTGAAGCGCCATCATCGTGCCCTGGCTGAAACCCACAAGGGCGAGATCGGCCTCGCTGAGGTCATATTGCGCGAGCTTGCGATCGATGAACGCGTCGATCGCCGGCGCTGCCGACGCAGCGCCTGCAGCCAACGCCGCCGGGGCGAAACCCGACAGCCCCCACCATTGGTAGCCCCCGCCCATTATCGAGCATCGCTGCGGTGCATGCGGCGCAAGAAACAGCGTGTCTGGCAAGGCCTCCTGCCACTGCGGCGCCAGCGAAATCATGTCGGAGCCGCTCGACCCGAAGCCGTGGAGCAGCAGCACGATGTTTTTGGGGGCGTCTCCGGAGCGAGGTTGCAGGCTGGCACCGTTCACGATCTTCGACAAACTTCTTCTCTCAGCTTCGGCAGCGCAGGGCGCGCCCCCGGGGCGGTAAGGATTGCAACGCTGCATAGGTAGAAAGTCGGCCGCGCATTTCCAGCCCATGGAATATACCGGACAGCTCGGCCGCAGCGCAGCTCGGCATGAGCCAAGTGCTCCGCAACCAAGTGTAGGACCCGCCGGTTTGTCGATGACAGGCAGAACAGGAGGAGTCGGCAATGGCACGCAAATCAGAGGCCGGAAAGGTCGGAGAAACCGCGTCCGAGAAGCGCGGAAAACAGACGGCGGCAAGGAAACTGCGGAAGGAGGTCGGCGAGACGAAGACGATCCGCACGCCGCCGAAAGACCGGGAATCCGATCTCGACCGCGCGCCGAAATGGGAGCCGCGCTATGCCGGTTCCGACCGGCTCAAGGACAAGGTCGCGATCGTGACCGGCGGCGACAGCGGGATCGGGCGCGCGGTAGCCGTATTGTTCGCCCGCGAAGGTGCGGACATCGCAATCGTTTACAAGAGCAACAAGGCCGATGCCGAGGAAACGGCTTCGCTCGTAGGCGCCGAAGGGCGCACCGCGATCCTCGTCAGGGCCGACGTGGGCAAAACCAGCGCCGGAAGGACTATCGTCGACAAGGTCGTGAGCAAGCTGAAGCGCATCGATGTTCTCGTCAACAATGCGGGCGAACAGCATCCGGCGGACGATATTCGCGACATCAGCCCGGAGCAGCTGCAGCGCACCTTCGCCACCAATATCTTCGGCATGTTCTATCTTGTGCAGGCTGCGCTGCCGCATCTCAAGAAAGGCGCGGCGATCATCAATTGCACGAGCGTGACCATGTATCAGGGGAGCGGTGGTCTGCTCGACTATAGTGCGACCAAGGGCGCCATTACCGCCTTCACGCGCTCGCTCAGCGAGAATCTGATCGAGAAGGGGATCAGGGTGAATGCGGTCGCGCCCGGCCCGATCTGGACCCCGCTCAATCCACGCGGCGGAGCGCCCGCCGAAAAAGTCGAAAGTTTTGGCGAGACGACGCCGATGAAGCGACCGGGAGAGCCCAACGAGGTCGCGCCGAGCTTCCTCTTTCTTGCGTGCGACGACAGCAGCTACATATCGGGCCAGGTGCTCCACCCGAACGGCGGAACGGTCGTCAACGGATAGACCGCGCCGAGCGGCAATCATATCTGGGCGCCGCCGCCGCTCGCAACGATTGTCACGCGGTGCCGACACGGCCAGCGCGCTCGTGTCCGTCTCCGGAAGCGAGGTCTTGCATGCCACCGATTAGCGTCGTTAGCGGAACCCCAAGATGTTCCGTTGGTTGACCAAAGGGGGCCGGATAGGGAGAATTGTCATGCCCCGTGGGGACAAATCAAGCTACACCGACAAGCAAAAGCGCAAGGCCGAGCATATCGAAGAAAGTTATGAGAAGCGCGGCGTCGGCAAGAAGGAAGCGGAGAGCCGCGCATGGGCAACGGTGAACAAGGAGTCGGGCGGCGGCAACAAGTCGGGTTCCGGCCGTGGCCAGCCCGATACCCATGAAGCCTCGAGAAAAGGTGGCCGCAAAAGCGGTACGGGCAAGAGCAGCGAAAAGCGATCGGCGGCCGCGAAAAAGGGTTGGGAAACGCGCCGCCGAAATGCCAACGGATAGCGGCGGACGAGATTAGCAAGGACCGACAAAGAGCCCCTATACGGGCGCTCCGGTCCAGGCAGCGCCGCCCTCACCCTCATAAGATTTCAGGCGATCGACTAGGCTTCGGCGCTCCGCCGCTACCTCGCGCAGGAGGAGGATCGCGGCCTCCCGGTCGAGGCCGACAGGATCAAGACGTCCTTGATCGATCCGCGCGATGAGGTCGGAGAGGAATTTCAATTCTTGCCCGGCCAGCATCAGAAAGGTGTCGCTCTGGTTCATGCCTGTTCAACGCCCCGGTGCCCCGGCGGGCTGCATGCGGCGGAAGTGAAGTCCGACCGGCAAGCGTCCACAATCTTCGTCGTTGAAGCATTCTTATCGCCGACTTCGCAATTTTCTGGCGCAACAGGACACGCTGACCGCGCTCAATCCGGATCACGCATGCGAGAATTCGGTATAACCTGCGTTAATCCGCCCCGAATTTCGGGCCTTTGCGCAGAAACAGGGGCAACTCGCTCGCTTGCGCGGCGTTCATTCGGACATGGTCCAGCCGGTCGCTCATTTCGAAAACGGCGGAAAGTCGATCGGGTCGAGCTCGCGCGCCTCCGCCCCGACCCTAGAAGGTTGATCCTATGTCTGCGACGATCCAGCCCGTCATTCTTTGCGGCGGCGCGGGTACGCGCCTCTGGCCTGCTTCCCGCGGCGCGCGTGCCAAACAGTTTCTCGACATCATCGGAAAGGAGAGCCTGTTCGCCCGCACGCTCGATCGGGCAACCGGAGCCGGCTTTTCGGCGCCGCTCATCGTGTGCGGCGCCGAGCATGTCGCGATGGTGCGCGAGCAATCCCAGGGTCGCGACCTTCGGCTGATCGTCGAGCCCGCGGCGCGCAACACCGCTGCCGCCATCGCGCTCGCGGTCGCTTCGTCGGCCGATGACGTTCTGCTGCTCGTCATGCCGAGCGATCATGTCATCGCCGATGTAGCCGCATTCCGGGGCGCCATCGCCAAAGCCGCCGATCTGGCGCGCGACGACTGGCTGGTCACATTCGGCATCGCCCCCGATCGGCCCGACACGGGCTTCGGCTACATCGCCAGCGGCGCGCCGCTCGGCGGCGCGGGATTTGCCGTCGCCCGCTTCGTCGAGAAGCCGCCCCTCGCCGATGCCGAAGCGATGCTTCGCGAGGGTGGCTACAGCTGGAACGCCGGCATCTTCCTCTTCCGGGCCGGTCGCATGCGCGAAGCGATGCTCACGCATTGCCCGGCCATATATCGCGCGGCGGAAGCCGCGGTCGCCAATGCGCTGCACGATGGCGATGCCCTGCACGCGGCAAGCGCGCCGTTCGAACAGGCGCCCTCTGATTCGATCGACTATGCCGTGATGGAGAAAGACGCCCGCGTTGCGGTCGTCCCCGTGTCGATGGGCTGGTCGGACCTAGGCAGCTGGCAGGCGGTGCACGCGCTCGCAGGTGCCGACGCTTCCGGTAATGCTTGCAGCGACGATCTTTTCGCACACGACAGCCACAATTGCCTCGTCCGCGCGCCCGGAAAACGCGTGTCGCTCGTCGGCATGGACAATGTCGGCGTCATCGTCGACGGCGACGATATCCTCGTTATCGCGCTCAACCGATCGCAGGAGGTCCGCGCCGCAGCCAAGGCGCGCGCCTGAAGTCCATGCCGCAGCTCGCTTTCCCAAGGGGTCAGCGCAGCTGACTGTCCTTGCTTCCCCGGCGGTTGAAACCGGCCGGACGGCCTTCGGCGTCGCGAAGCGTCTGGCACCCGATGCAGGTACGGCTCGCAGGCAAGGCCATTCGCCGCGCCTCCGCAATCCGCTCGCCGCAATCGTCGCAATAGTCCGCGCCCTTGCCGGACAGCAGCCGCAGGCGCGCCTCCTTGACGGCATCGCTCACCGTGTCGTCGATCTGCTCCTGAACGGCGCCGTCGCGCGCCCAGCCATTCGCCATGTTGAAGCTCCATGTTTCGGGGACGAAAATGGGAACGCATGGCGGGGCGGGCAAGTTGCCCCGCCACCGGGAACGATCGCGGCGCCAAATGGTCTTGAGTCCATGGCCAGAAAGACCGCCGCACCGAGCCCTGCAGACCGCGCCCCCTCTTCGAAGCGCGGCGAACGAAAGGCTGCGGCTCCCCCGCCCTTTCGTCCGGTCCAGCTGGCGACGCTCGTCGACAGCGTTCCCGCTGGCAGGGGCTGGGTTCACGAGATGAAATATGACGGCTACCGCCTGCTGATCGCGGTCGGCGGCGACGAGGCCCGCGCCTATACGCGCTCCGGTCTCGACTGGTCGGAGCGCTTCGCGCCGCTCCTCGCCGAGGCCGCAAAGCTGAAGGTAGACAGCGCGCTGATCGACGGTGAAGCGGTCGTGCTCGATGCTGAAGGCCGCTCAAGCTTCCAGTCACTGCAAAATGCCCTGAAGTCCGCGCCCGATAGCATCGACTATTTCGCCTTCGATCTGCTCGCGCTGGACGGCGAGGATCTGACCGCCCTCCCCCTCCTCGACCGCAAGGCGCATCTTGCCAAAATTCTTCCCAAGGCCTCCAGGCATATCCGCTACTCGGATCATATCGCGGGCAGCGGCGAGGCATTGCTCGAGAGTTTCTGCGCTGCGGGTCTCGAAGGGGTCATCTCGAAAAAGGGCGATGCGCGCTATGTCGGCGCGCGCGCGGGAAGCTGGCTCAAGACGAAGTGCATCAAGCGGCAGGAGTTCGTCATCGTCGGCTGGACGCCCTCGGACACGTCGCGCGCGTTCCGCTCGCTGATGCTTGGCGTCCATGAGAAGGGCGCGCTGCGCTACGCGGGCAAGGTCGGGACCGGTTTCGATACCGAGGAGCTCTTCCGCCTCCAGGCGATGATGAAGCCGCTCGAACGAAAGGAGCCGACGGTGAAGGTGCCCCGCACCGAGACGCGCGGCGCGCACTGGATCGAGCCGAAGCTCGTCGCCGAGATCGCCTTCACCGAGATGACGAACGATGGCACGCTCCGCCACCCGAGCTATCTCGGCCTTCGTGAGGACAAGAAGCCCGAAGCGGTCGTGATCGAAAGCGAAGCGGCGGTCGCCGAGGTGGCGCACGCCTCGCCAGTACCGATCAGCAACCCCGACCGCGTCATCTTTCCCGAGGCGGGGCTCACCAAGGGCGAGCTTGCAGAATATTATGCCGTGGTCGCGCCGATCATGCTGCCGTGGGCGGGTTCGCGCCCGATCAGCCTCGTGCGCTGTCCGCAGGGCCGCGCCAAGAAATGCTTCTTCCAGAAACATGATGCCGGAAGCCTCGGCGATGCGGTGAAACAGGTCGCGATCGAGGAGAAGGATGGCGACAACCAGCCCTATCTCTATATGGACACGCCCGAGGGCCTGATGACCTGCGTCCAGATGGGCACGATCGAATTCCATGGCTGGGGCGCGCGCATCGAGGATGTCGAGAAGGCCGATCGGCTCGTCTTCGATCTCGATCCCGACGTCGGTCTCGATTTCGAGGCGGTCCGCAGCGCCGCCTTCCAGTTCCGCGACATCCTGAAGCAGATGGGCCTCGAGACCTTCCCGATGCTCACCGGCGGCAAAGGCGTCCATGTGATCGCCCCGCTCGTGCCGCGCGCCGAATGGCCCGAGGTCAAGGACTTCGCGCACCGGCTCGCCCGCGCCGTCGCCCAGATGGATTCCGACCGCTTCACCGCCGCCCTCCCCAAGGCGCAGCGCAAGGGCCGGATCTTCGTCGATTATCTCCGCAACCAGCGCGGCGCGACTGCGGTGATGCCCTATTCGGCGCGGGCCCGCGAAGGCGCGCCGGTCGCCGCGCCCATCAGCTGGAAGGAAATGGAGACGATCGACAAGCCTTCGCATTTCCGCATCACCGACGCGAAGGAGCTTCTGAAGCGCGCCGGCCTCAAGGCGCTGCAAGGCTGGGGCCGCGCCGACCAGACGCTGCCCGACCTGTGAAGATCGCGACCTATAATGTGAACGGCATCGGCGGCCGCCTCGACATTCTGCTCGGCTGGCTCGCGCAGGCCGAGCCCGACATCGTTTGCCTGCAGGAATTGAAAGCCCCTCAGGAGAAATTCCCCGAGAAGGCGATCCGCGACGCGGGCTATGACGTGATCTGGCACGGCCAGAGCCGCTGGAACGGCGTCGCGATGCTGAGCCGCGTCGGCGAAATCCACGAAACGCGCCGCGGGCTCCCCGGCGATCCCGGCGACGAGCAGAGCCGCTATATCGAGGCCGCGGTGGGCGGCATCCTCGTCGCCGGCCTCTATCTTCCCAACGGCAACCCCTGGCCCGGTCCGAAGTTCGATTACAAGATGCAGTGGATGGCGCGGCTCGACGCGCATCTGACAACGCTCTTCGACCTCGATGCGCCCGTCGTCATCTGCGGCGACTTCAACGTCATTCCCACCGACCTCGATGTGTACAAGCCCGAGAACTGGATGAAGGACGCGCTCTTCGCGCCCGAAGCCAAAGCCGCCTACCGGCGCATCCTCGACCAGGGCTGGACCGATGCGATCCGTCACCTGCATCCCGGGGAGCGCATCTACAGCTTCTGGGCTTATTGGCGGCGCTCGTTCGAACGCAATGCCGGCATCCGCATCGACCATCTGCTGCTGAACAAGCCCGCGGCGAAGCGGCTCGAGGCAGCCGGCGTCGACACCCGCCCGCGGGCGCTCGACAAGACGAGCGACCATGCGCCCGCCTGGATCGAACTTGGCGCGGGCTCCACAAACGAAAGCGCAAGGCGTCATGACGTGCACCATCGCCGGCTGGAAGCTGCCACCAGCCGAGCGCGACCAGCTGCTCGAACGGTTCGAACCGCGCTATCCGGATCTGGTTGCCGATCATGTGACGCTCCGTTTCGGGACCGCCGAGGACACGCCCCTACCCGCCGCGCACGCGGGCGAGATCGTCGGCGAAGTCGACGACGGCGCGGGCGTCCAGGCGCTCGTCGTGCGCATCGGCGGCACCACCGATCGCGGCGACGGTAGCCATTATCATATCACCTGGTCGCTTGGGCCGGGCCGCGAGGCGAAGGAGAGCAACGACGTGCTCGCCGCAACGAAATGGCAGCGGGTGCATCCTCCGATCGCCATCGCGCTCGCGCCCGCGCGCTGGACCGTCTGAGAAGCTCGGATCGGCAAGTCGCGGGCCGCGAAAACGGCAGGCGCGCGCGTTCGCGACTGTCCGGCCATTTGCAGCTCCTGCTTTCGATCCCGTTGCGGCGATCGGGCTTCCCTTCCCATCGCCGGCGCGGAACGCTCGGCGACCGCGCGCATTGAAGGAGCATTGGCAAAGGAGTGAGTGACGATGGCTGCGCGCCCTTATTGGAAAGGCCAGATCCGCCTGGCGCTCGTTTCGATCCCGGTCGAGATCTATTCGGCGACGAAGAGCGGGGCGACGATCGCGTTCAACCAGATCCACGAGCCGACCGGCAAGCGCATCAAATATGAAAAGGTCGTCCCCGGCGTCGGCCCGGTCGACGTCGACGAGATCGTCAAGGGATTCCAATATGCCAAGGACCAATATGTGCTGCTCGACGACGAGGAGATCGAAGGGGTCAAGCTCGAAAGCAAGAAGACGCTCGAGCTCACCCAGTTCGTCGAGGCCGAGGATATCGACGAGATCTATTTCGATAAGCCCTATTATGTCGTCCCCGCCGACGACCTTGCCGAGGAAGCGTTCATCGTGCTGCGCGAGGCGCTGCGCCGCACGGGCAAGGTCGGTCTCGGCCAGCTCGCGATGCGCGGCCGTGAATATGTCGTCAGCATCAAGGCGTGCGGCCGGGGTCTCGTCATGGAGACGCTGCGCTATGCCGACGAGGTCAACAAGGCGGCGAGCTATTTCCGCGACATTGCCGACAGCGATCCCGACGAAGACCTGCTCGACCTCGCGACGACGCTGATCGACAAGAAAACGGGCAAGTTCGACGCGAGCGACTTTCACGATCGCTATGTCGAGGCGCTGAAGGAGCTTATCGAGCGCAAGAAGAAGGGCAAGACGCTCAATCTCGACGACGGGAAGGACGAGAAGGCGCCGAGCGGATCGAATGTCGTCGACCTGATGGCGGCGCTCAAGAAGTCAATCGGTGACGGCGGCGGGAAGGCCAAGGCCGCCAGCGCCAAGAAGGCGCCGGCCAAAAAGACGCCGACGAAAAAGGCGCCGACCAAGACCGCCGCGCGCAAGCGCGCATGAGCCGCGCCTTCACAATGCCCGCATTCGCAGTCGGGCGCTCAGGCAGCGGGACCGAACCGCCGGCGCGCCGGGTCGCGCTCGCACCGGAAATGATCCTTGATATGCGCGTTGAAATAGGCGCCGAGCGATTCCGCAGCGCAGAGCCTGTCGTAGATCGCGCGCGGGACGCCATGATAAAGATATCTGCCGGTGCCCCGGAAGCTGATGGAAAGCACCGACGCTGCCTCGTCATAGGCGACATGGTCGATCATGGTCGAGCGGGTGAAGCGGCGCGCGCGCATATGGGCAGAGCGCGTCGCAGCCGCACAGGTTCCCACCAGGGCGCGGGCAAGCGCGCGCCGCCGGTCCGAGCGAGCGCCCCCTCCCCGCAGACCCGCCCCGCCTCTCCTCTCCGGCCCTGATCGATGACAACCGAGCCGACAGCCGACGAGCTTCGCGCAATCGCCGAACACCGCGGGATGAAACTCGTCCGGTCGCGAAAGCGAACGCCGGGCGTCGGCGACTATGGGAAGTTCGGCCTCACCGATGCGGCGGGCAAGCCGCTCCTCGGGATCGGCGAACAAGGGCTCATGGCAAGCGCCGCCGACATCGCGCACTATCTTCGCGGCGGCGCGGCCGACAGCTGGAAACTCTCGGCCGAACGCGAACCCGCGGCGAAGCCTGCCAAGAAGGCACCCAAAGCCGCCGAACCCATCGAGGAGCATTCGCCTATCCGCCGACGCGGAAAAACGAGTCCGCCACCGTCACCCGAGCCTGCAAGAAGGCGGCAGGATCCGCCGCCGCCGCCGAAAGCCAAGCCGGTGCTGAGGATCGTCAAACCCGAAGTCCTGCCGGAACCCGAGCTCAGCCTGCGGCCCGCGACGGGCAAGGACCGAAAAGCTCTCGCCCGTCTGCTCGCCCAGCTTGCCGAGCCGCCCAAGCGCATATCGATCGATGCGAACGTTGAGGCGATCGGCAAAGCGAAGGCCGGGCTTCTCGTCGCCGATGCCGACGGGCTGATCGGATGCTGCGCCTGGGGCGTCGTTCCGACCTTGCAGCACGGCCTTGTCGGCCGCGTCACCCTGCTGCTGGTCGACGGCGACCATCGGCGCCGCGGCATCGGGACGGCGCTCCTGACCGCCGCCGAAACGGCGCTCACCAAGGGCGGATGCGGCACGATCGAGATCATGAGCGACATCATGATCAACAACGCCCACAACTTCCTGCGCGCGCGGAACTATGAGCAGAAGAGTTACCGCTTCGTCCGTTCGGCGGGAGGGGCGCCAAAGGCCCGGCGAGACTGAGCGCGCGCCCTACCCGATTATTTTCCGCTCCCGGCCATGCGCCTTCCCTTGCCCCACGACATCGGGATAAAGCATCACCGCCGGAACGAAGAGGCGGGCGCCGTCGTCTCTCCCCAGGCGATCGGCTTTCCCTCCGAAGGATCGACCAACGGATGATATCATGTTCGAGCGCCTGACAATTCTTGCCCAGCATGCGATGCCGAAGCGGCGGCTGACCGAATTCGCCGGCCGTGTTGCCGCATCGTCGGGCCGGCTGACCCCGCGACTGATCCAATGGTTCGTCGCCAAATATGGCGTCGACATGAGCGAAGCGGAAAATCCCGACATCCGCAGCTATGCAAACTTCAACGACTTCTTCACGCGTCCGCTGAAAGCCGGCGCTCGCCCGCGGGCGGAGGCCGATTTCATCTGTCCGGTCGACGGTGCCATCAGCCAGCTCGGCGCCATCGACGATCATCACATCGTCCAGGCCAAGGGCCACCGTTTCACCACCACCGCGATACTGGGCGGCGACGCTGCCCTCGCCGCGACGTTTCGCGACGGCAGTTTCGCCAACCTCTATCTTTCGCCCAAGGATTATCACCGGCTGCACATGCCGTGCGACGGGGAGCTCAGACGCATGATCCACGTCCCGGGCTCGCTCTTTTCCGTCAACCCGACGACCGCGCGAGGGGTGCCCGGCCTTTTCGCGCGTAACGAGCGGGTCATATGCCTGTTCGAGTCCCCCACTCACGGCCATTTTGCGATGATACTCGTAGGTGCGACCATCGTCGGCAGCATCGCAACGTCATGGCATGGCGTGGTGAATGCAAAGCGATCGGGCAAGATATCGTCATGGTCCTACGCCCCCGATGAAGTCTCGCTGCGCAAGGGCGACGAGATGGGTCGCTTTCTCCTCGGCTCCACGATCGTGATGCTGTTCGAGAAGCAAGCGATCGCGTTCAACCCCGATTGGTTTCCCGAACGGCCGGTGCGCCTCGGAGAGGAGATGGGAAGCGCCGTAGGGAAAGCCTCGGGCGGATAGCCGATCAACCCTGTAACATGTGCGGCAGCCGACGCGCCTCGCTAGGCGTCTCGGGCGGCAGGACGGTGCCAGGCCAGCTGGCGCAGGCGGATCGCCCTCCATCGGTGACGCGCCAAGGTCGCGCAGGGCGTCAAGGCTTGTGCCAACCCGCCAGAAAACGCGCGCCGGCTCCGGCCTCGATGGTAGCGACGTCCTCGGCCCACAGGCACTCGCCCGCCTGCGCGGTCACGCCGTCAGCCGCGACCGTGCCGCTGAGTGGGACGATCATCGCCCCATCCCTCGCATCGGCAAGCGGCGAAAGGTCGTTGGCGTTCAGGTGCGCGACCACGAGATGGCGGCTGTCGAGCAACAACGCGCTCTCTGCGATATCGACTTGGCGGCAGAGATCGCGTGACATCGGCGCGGCCTTCGCGACCGCCGTCCCATCGGCGAGGTGCAGCTCGCGCGGGCGGCCGTAATCGTAGAGACGATAGGTAACATCCACATTCTGCTGAATTTCGACGAGTGTGACCCCGGTGCCGATCGCATGGACGGTTCCGGGCGGAATATGAAAGAACATGTTCGCGCGCACCGGATGCCACTCCATGAGCGCCTCGATAGCACCCGAGCGGGCGGTATCGGCGAGTTCGCGCTCGCCGAGCGCGCGAAGCGTGCCAATGCCGAGCACCGCGTCCGGCTCAGCGTCAAGAATGTACCAGCATTCCTCCTTGCCTGCGGGAAGTCCGCGCGCCTGCGCCTGCCGGTCGTCGGGATGGACCTGGATCGACAAGCGCTCGCTCGTGAAGATATATTTCACGAGCAGCGGATTGGATTGGGGCGGACGAAACCAGATTTCGCCGACGCGGCCACCAGTCCGTGCATCGAAGGGCGGAGGAAGCCGATCGACGCCCCAGGGTTTCTCGACCCTGATCGTATCAAGCTTCTGTGCTTTCATGGTCACATCCATCACTCCCATTCTGAAGCATATGCCCGTTGGCTCCGGCGCAGCGCCTAGTCCCAGGCGCGGCCAGGAAGGCGGACAGCGCAAATGGCGTCGGCGACGCGCCGGAAGAGCGGGTAAACCTGTTCCTCGCGAGTCGGCATGCTACCGAAACAATGGTCGCCGGGCCGGGTTGCAGCGACTAACCCATGTTGTGACGATTTAGCTGTAGCGCGCCGACCGCCTCTACATCTTTGCTTCCCAATGCCGGCTGTCGTGCCTTCCCTGCGGGGCGCCGCGCGATGCTCTTCACAGCTTCCGACAGTCTCCCACAGGCGGACACTTCAACCCCTTGAAATCCTGACCATAGCTTTCCTACATCCACGCCGCAGCCGCTCGGGCTGCAACATCCTCAACTTGGCATGGAGAAGAAGATGTCCAGCAAACATATCGATTATCTGCGGCGCGAGCATGCCCGCCTCGACGCCGAAATCGATCGGGAGGCGCAGCGCCGCCAGCCCGACGAAGTCCTGATTGCGCGGCTCAAGAAGCTGAAGCTGGCGATCAAGGACCAGATCGCGGCATGGAGCCGCGATACCGGCGACAGTCGCGTCGCCTGACCCGATCGCGGAGCCGCGCGCGTTGCGGCTCCGCGCTTTGGCGCTGCGGATTTTCGGAACATGGCGCATCCAGAATCTTCGCGCGCGCGACCTCTTGAAATCGAAAAAGTGGCTTCCTAATTTTTTCCCGGATGCCGGATTTCCGGGTCCTGAGGACATAGAGAGCGCCGGCTCTGAGTCCCGGCGCATCTCATGCCCGAATTGCTTCAATCAGGAGGATTTGGAAATGAGAACCGACTTTGACTTTACCCCCTACCGCCGCTCGACGGTGGGCTTCGATCATCTCTTCGACCTGCTCGAGAAGGGGCAGCGCGGCGAAACGTCCGATGGCTTTCCCGCCTTCGACATCGTGCGCGATGCCGATGACCGCTTCCGCGTCACGCTGGCGGTCCCGGGCTTCAAGCCCGACGAGATCGAGATCGTCGCGCAGCAGAACCAACTCAGCGTCACGGGCAAGCCCGCCGAGGAAGACGCCAAGCTCGTCTATCTCCACCGCGGCATCGCGCGCCGCGCGTTCGAGCGCCGCTTCCAGCTCGCCGACTATATCGAGGTCGGCGGCGCGAGCTTCGCCGACGGGCTGCTCTCGATCGAGCTCAGCCGCGTCGTCCCCGAGGCGATGAAGCCGCGCAAGATCGAGATCGGCGGCGGCGACACCGAGCCGCGCCGGATCGGATCGTCGAACGAAAAGACGCTCGAAAAAGCGTAACAACGGGCGGGGCCGCCGTTCAGCGTTGGCCCCGCCCTTCAATATCAAATTGCATTTAAACGCCGGACGGTGGCGGCCGCCGCCCCGATCTCAATCGAGCGAGCGAATGATATCTGCCGCGCGCCACTCGGCGGGCCCGATCAGGGCGTCGTGCGCGATGCGGACCGAGTGGAGCGCGGCTTCGATCTGGCGCCTCCACATGGCAAGAAAATCGAACAGCACCGGGAAATCCGGCGGCAGATCATAGTCCTGCCAGACGAAGAGCTGGAGCAGCGAGGGATGATCGGGCCGGTAATAATGGATCTCGGCAGTTGTCAGCCCATAGCCGTCCAGCTGCGCGATCAGCGCCCGGTCGGTCATGGCGCGCGCGCCTCGCCGCCGTCGAGCGACCGGAGCGCGGCGAGCACATCGTCGACCGGCACGGCGCGGCGCGCGCCGGGCGGCTTTCGGAGCGCGGGCTTGTTGCGGACCGCCGAGCGATCCGATGCCCAGGATGCAAGGAGCGCGCGCTTGACCTCGGGCTCGAGGCTCGGGTGACGCGCCACGTCGAAGGGGTGAAGAAAACGGGAAAATGGCTCGGACATGATCGTGCCTCCTTCCTTGTAGCCTTTCCTTTCTCGTCGTGCGGCAAGGTGCCGCAGAGACAGATTTTGGGAGCGAAGCGAGTCGAGTCAAGAGGCGTCAGCCCCTTGATAAGGGGCATTTGTTTTGCGCTGGCGCGAATGCGAAAAAATTTTCGTCGACCCTCTTGAAGCAAAAAATTCCGCTTCCTAGCTCATCGGCGCCGCGCGTCCTGGACAGGCGCCGGCTTATCATATCGTTATGCAACATGGAGGTTATGCATGCATTTCCGTCCCTTGCACGACCGTGTGGTCGTCCGCCGCATCGAAGCCGAGGAGAAGACCTCGGGCGGCATCATCATCCCCGACACCGCCAAGGAAAAGCCGCAGGAAGGCGAAGTCGTCGCCGTCGGTCCGGGCGCCCGCGCCGAGGACGGCACGGTCACCGCGCTCGACGTCAAGGCCGGCGACCGGATCCTGTTCGGCAAATGGTCGGGCACCGAGGTGCGCATCGACGGCGAGGAACTGCTCATCATGAAGGAGAGCGACATCCTCGGCGTGATCGAGCAGGCCGAGGCGCTCAAACAGGCGGCGTAGCGCCGATCATCACCAACTGAAAGGACAGCAAGAAGGAGGTTAAAATGGCTGCCAAGGAAGTGAAATTTGCGTCGGAGGCGCGTGATCGCATGCTGCGCGGCGTGGATACGCTTGCGAATGCAGTGAAGGTCACGCTCGGCCCCAAGGGCCGCAACGTCGTGATCGACAAGAGCTTCGGCGCACCGCGCATCACCAAGGACGGCGTCACCGTCGCCAAGGAAATCGAGCTTGCTGACAAGTTCGAGAATATGGGCGCGCAGATGCTGCGCGAGGTCGCCTCGAAGCAGAACGACAAGGCCGGCGACGGCACGACGACCGCTACCGTGCTCGCGCAGGCGATCGTCCGCGAAGGATCGAAGGCGGTCGCAGCGGGCATGAACCCGATGGACGTCAAGCGCGGCATCGATCTCGCCGTGAATACCGTCGTCGAGGACCTCAAGGCGCATGCCAAGAAGGTCGAGGCGAATAGCGAGATCGCGCAGGTCGCGACCATCTCGGCAAATGGCGACGAGGAAGTCGGCAAAATCCTCGCCGAGGCGATGGAGAAGGTCGGCAATGAGGGCGTGATCACCGTCGAGGAAGCGAAGAGCCTCGCGACCGAGCTCGAAACGGTCGAAGGCATGCAATTCGACCGCGGCTACCTCAGCCCCTATTTCATCACCAACGCCGAGAAGCTGAAGGTCGAACTCGACGACCCCTATATCCTCATCCACGAGAAGAAGCTCTCGAACCTGCAGGCGATGCTGCCGCTCCTCGAGAGCGTCGTCCAGTCGGGCCGGCCACTGCTCATCATCGCCGAGGATGTCGAGGGCGACGCGCTCGCAACGCTCGTCGTCAATCGCCTGCGCGGCGGGCTCAAGGTCGCCGCCGTCAAGGCGCCGGGCTTTGGCGACCGCCGCAAGGCGATGCTCGAGGATATAGCGGTGCTCACCGGCGGCAATGTCGTCAGCGAGGAACTCGGCATCAAGCTCGAGAGCGTCACGATCAACATGCTCGGGCGCGCGAAGAAGGTGGTCATCGACAAGGATAATACGACGATCGTCGACGGCGTCGGCGCGAAGTCGGATATCGACGGCCGGGTCACGCAGATCCGCCAGCAGATCGAGACGACCACCAGCGACTATGACCGCGAGAAGCTGCAGGAGCGGCTTGCCAAGCTCGCGGGCGGCGTCGCGGTGATCCGTGTCGGCGGCGCGACCGAGGTCGAGGTCAAGGAGAAGAAGGACCGTGTCGACGACGCGCTCCATGCGACGCGCGCGGCCGTGGAAGAAGGCATTCTTCCGGGCGGCGGCATCGCGCTGCTCCGGTCGCTGAAAGCGCTCGAAGGCCTGAAAGCCGCGAACGACGACCAGCAGTCAGGCATCGACATCGTCCGCCGCGCGCTCCGCGCCCCGGCGCGTCAGATCGCCGACAATGCCGGCGAGGACGGCGCGTGGATCGTTGGCAAGCTCCTCGAAAGCGAGGAATATAGCTGGGGCTTCAACGCCGCCACTGGCGAGTATCAGGACCTCGTCAAGGCAGGCGTGATCGACCCCGCCAAGGTCGTACGCACCGCGCTGCAGGACGCGGCCTCGGTCGCCTCGCTCCTGATCACCACCGAAGCGCTCGTCGCAGAGTTGCCGAAAGAGGAGAAGGCCGCGCCGATGCCGGCGATGGACTTCTGACATATCGAGGGCGGCGGGAAACCGCCGCCCTCACCTGCCCTGTTTCTATGCGGAGCATCAAGGAGATCGGCAATGCCGTTCGGAGGTCATAACATTCGAAATTGTGTGTCGGAGATCAAGCTGCGGCATGGCAAACAGGCCGACTTCATCGTCTCCAGGCAGGTGCAATGGTCGCGCGACCGGGGCAATGACGAAGAGATCGCATTCTGGAACGCCGTGCTGACTGACTTGCATCGAACGACTTCTCCGCATTGAAAAGGTGGCCGCCAAGGGGCGCTCCGATCCAGGCGGGCGACCGCTTGCCAACCCATGCTTCCAATTCAGTTCGTTCGACCGGTCATGCCGCGGCTTTGCGCCCAGCCGTAAAGATCGGCGATCATGCCTCGCTCGATCTCGGGTTGCAGATAGATCACGACGGCTGTTTCAGCTTCCCTGTCGATGAAGCGCATAGTCGCGTAGAAGACACCCTCGCGCTCGGTGTCGCCGCCCTCGATTTCGTCGGGCCATATCTCAATCGTTCGCACGGGCCTCTCCTTCCCATTCCGCTGTCCGCGATCGATGAAGGGAGAATGCCAAAGTGCTAGGAAGGTTGCACCTGGAATGGGCGCAGCCGGGGAATAGAAAAGGCCGGGCCGCATCGAAGTGCGGCCCTGCCCCGAGAGGACGCCTCGGCGTCACTCTTCTTTCCGACGTCAGCAGTTCTGACGATTCTCGTCGTCGCGGCCGGCCTGGTTGCCCTGGTCCTGGTCATTGTCCTGACCGGGGCTGGCGACGCTGCAGATCCTGCTGTTCCTGCTGGCCGGGGTCTCGTTCGGATTGCGATCGGCTTGGCCGCCCTGCTGGTCGTTCTGTCCCATGTGGGTCATCCCCTTTCCAAACTGCCTGGGCGGCAGGCTTGGAAACGACGCGCCATAAAGCAGCGAGTTCCCGCCGCTTTCAACAGCTTACCGCAAGAATCGCTGTGCCCGCACGCGATCGCCTTTTCACAACTCAACAGTCCCGTATTGAGCTCGGCACAGCTACGCCCGCGCCCTGCGGTCGGCCACCGCTGCGACGATCGCATCGCAAAAGTCGGGCAGGTCGTCGGGACAGCGACTGGTGATGATATTGCCGTCGACCACGACGCTCTCATCGACCACCTGCGCGCCGGCATTGGCAACATCGGTGCGGATCGACTTGTAGCTCGTCATCCGCTTGCCGGATGCGAGCCCGGCTTCGACGAGAAGCCACGGCGCATGGCAAATCGCGGCAACCGGCTTGCCAGCACCTGCGAAGGCCCGAATGATCGAGATCGCCTTGTCCTCGACCCGCAGCAAGTCGGGATTGATCTGGCCGCCCGGCAGGACGAGCGCGTCATAACGGTCGGTGTCGACGTCGGCGATCTTGAGATCGACTTCGACCTCGTCGCCCCAATCGTCTTCGTCCCAGCCGGTAATATCATCATCGTCGATCGATGCGATTTCGACCTCCGCGCCGGCGTCCTCCAGACGCTGAAGTGGCACTTCAAGCTCGGATTGTTCGAAGCCATCTGTCGCCATGATCAGGATCCTGCAGCCGGCGAGTATATTGTCCTTGGTCATCGGAAAGCTCCTTTGCTGTCTTATGACCAATGCGCCGCGGCTATCGTCGTTCCCGCCCGTGCCCGCGCGCGCGGCTCTCCGTCCTCGTCTATCGGTAATGGCCGCACCGAGGCCTGAGGCCGCGATTGCGTCGAGGGCAGCCTCGACAATTTTCCAGAATGGCGGCGACCGTGCGTCCCATCTTTGCAACCTTTCTTCGCCAACTGCATTTCAACCGCGCACGGGCTTCGACGGTGATCGGTCGGTCTGCCGCCGCCATGTGCATCGCTTCGCGTATCGCCGCGGCTGTTCGATCCCACGTCTCAGTCGAATTGCCGTCGGCGTACGCATCCAATCGTCGTCCGGGCCGCTCCCCTACGTTGTCCGAATATCGGCGCGCATATCCGGCTCAACGACATATCGCTCAGTTTGGCCGTCGGAGTGTGTTACGCGCCTAATGTTTGAGGCAAGCGGATGCTGCAATCGAATCATCGGATACACGGTCAGCATTTTTTCTGTTTCGGCATAGTCACGCCGGGGTCTTTCCCTCCCCCCTTCGCTCGAATAGGCTGACCGGTAGCAATCTTCCTTTGCCCTTTCATGAAGATCCGAGGTTGAGACGTGCGATGCTGCACGCGATCCGCAGCGGTGCGCGCGATGACGCGTTCCTCACCGGTTGGTCGCACCCGAGCGCCTGAGCGCTGCCTGGATGATCGGAGGTCGGTCGATGATATTGCCGGGAGCGTTTTCTGCGCCGGGTCGTTCGTATCCGCATGCAGCTTTGCCGCGAAATAAACCTGGATCGGCCGAGCTTCCGCGATAGCGGCCACACGTCGTTCAGCCGTGAGACCGACATGGCATGAAACTCTCGCGCGCCTCGGAAGACCCGGCGAAAGTGGACAATGTCGGCTCCTCGATAGCCGCGCACCGGATTGCCCTTCTCTACGCCTTGCGTCATCGACGCCTGCCCGACTTGCTCAATCCGACGCGCTTCACCGAGCTCGTCCAGCTCCGCAAATTGAATGATCGGTCACCGTTGCAAACGACGCTGCTGGATAAGCTTGAGGCAAAATGCTTGGCCTCGAAGCAACTCGGCGCAAACTGGATCATACCGACGCTCTGGCAGGGCCAGATGCTGCCGCGCTTCATTCCGTTCGCCCTCCCATCTATCGTCAAAGCGCGTCATGGGTGTAACCAGTATCAAATCCTGGAGACGTTTCCGGATTGCGAACGCTGGAAGCAGGTCCAGCGAGCCGCGCGCCGGTGGCAGCGCCGGGAGTACGGCCGCTGGCTCGACGAATGGGCTTATCGCAATGTGCCGCGTGGCGTTTTCGCCGAGCCGTTGCTCGGCGGCGCACGTCCTCTCCCCATCGACTACAAGATCTACGTCTTCGGCGGTGCCGCGACGCACGTCCAGGTACATTTGGGGCGCGGTGTCCGTCACCGCTGGATATTGCATGACCGCAACTGGCGGCAGCTTGTGCCTGCCGCCGATCGACCTTCCAGACCGTCCTCCCTCGGGGCGATGCTGCAAGCTGCAGAGACGCTTGCCGGGAACCTAGCCTTCGTTCGGGTCGATTTTTACGAAATCGACTGCCAACCGCTTTTCGGCGAGTTTTGCCTTTATCCCGGCTCTGGCCTCGATCCTTTTGCAGCCGACTGGATCGACGTCGAGCTGGGAAGGCTTTGGAAAGATGCGTTGGAGAGATCCGGTTCCCCAGCGGCAAGTTCGACGGCCCCGGCGCACGCGCGGCCCACTGGGTATGATCCTTTCCAGATTTGATTCTCCATGAGAATTCGGCATCGCCGGCGACGCCTGCCGCCCATTGGAGAGATCGGGTCACATTCTTCGATGCGTTGACTTCGCAGCGCGACATATTGCGCCCAGATCGGGAACTTGCCCCCACTCCATGCGTCGGTTCGGCGGGACGGGGGGTTGCCTCCCTTCCCGGCAACCTGCCCGCCACCCTCAACAAATGGAGATGGATCATGGACAGGTTCGACGACCGCACCCCGCTCTGGGATTATAGCGACAACAGCAGCCCCGACACCGGCGCATCGCCGGGTCGCTACAACCGCGGCCGCGCAGAGGATGCGTCGCGCGCTTATGTGGCGATCGAGGAAGACGAGCGCGAGCAGCGCCGCCCGCGCCGCGCCTATCGCGAGCAGGAATATCGCCGCGATAATTGGGAGGATGAGCGCGCGGGCGACTATCGCCGGCCGGTCCGCCGCGCTGAGCGCTCCGATTGGCCCCGTTACGACCGCACGCCCCGCCGCGACGCCTATTACGATGCTGCCGGCGAAGCCCGAGGCGAGGATCGTTCGCGCGGCGGTAACTACTGGCCGAGCGAGTTCGGCTATCTCCCGGTCGAGGGCTATTCGCCTTACGGCCAATATCCGCGGACGCGCAGCCCCGATTATGACCCGGGCGAACGCGGCTTCCTCGACCGCGCCGGCGACGAAGTGCTTTCCTGGTTCGGCGATCGCGACGCGCGCCGTCGCCGGGAACTCGATCACCGCGGCCGCGGTCCCAAAAGCTATATCCGCTCAGACGAGCGCATCCGCGAGGACGTGAACGACCGTCTTACCGAGGATGTCTGGATCGACGCCTCCGAGATCGAGGTCAGCGTCGCAGATGGCGAAGTCACGCTCTCCGGCACGGTCGAGGATCGCCGGTCGAAGCGCCGCGCCGAAGATGTCGCCGACGACGTCACGGGCGTCAAACATGTGCAGAACAATCTGCGCTACAGCTCGGGCGTCGTCAGTCCCAAGCTCGATTGACCCGGCAAGCCGACAGGAAGGGGCCGCTTTGGCGGCCCCTTCTTACTGCCCGCGCTCGGCGGCACCGATATTTTCAACATGAATTCCCTGTCGGAACTCGCCCAAGGCGCGTCGAGAGCGGACGCTCATCGTCATTCCGGGTACGCCGCCAGTATGACATCGGAACCAACCGCGACCGGCGCGCGCTTCACCCCGGCGGGGTAAAGGAGACGATATGCCCCCGATTACCGCTACCGCGATCAATTGCTCGCTGTCGGCCCGTGGCCGCAAGAGCTCGACCGATGCCATGCTCGCGGTGCTTACCGAACATTTCGAGGCGGAAGGCGTCCGTGTCGGCAAGCCCATCCGTATCGCCGCGCACAGCATCAAATGGGGTGTCACCTCGAACGAGGGTGCTGGCGACGAATGGCCGAAAATTCGCGAGGCGATCCTCGCCTCCGATATTCTCATCTTCGGCACACCGATCTGGATGGGTCAAGCATCAAGCGTCGCCAAGCTTGTGATGGAACGAATGGATGCCTTCCTGTCGGAGACCGACGACAAGGGGCGGATGCCAAGCTTTTCGAAAGTGGCTGTTGCCGCGATCGTCGGCAATGAAGACGGCACGCATAATGCTTCGTCGCAAATCTTTCAGGCGCTGAACGATGTGGGATGGACGATTCCCGCCGTGGCCGCCTGCTACTGGGTCGGTGAGGCGATGGGTTCAGTCGATTTCAAGGATCTTCAGCATCGCCCCAGCAAAGTAACCGAGACCGCCAAAATGGTGGCCGCTAATGCCACGCATCTTGCCCGACTATTGAGGGAATCACCTTATCCTGGCTGAGCAGGTCGATCGCGCGAGCCGTCCGACCTCCTATCCTGCTGCCTTGGCCCGCACATGCTACGAGACAATCAGCAAGCGCTCTTTGGCGCGTTAACCGCTTGTGGCCATTTAAGAACGGTCCGGTTTTGGCGGGAGACCGAGAGAGGCGGACATCCGCGGCGCGCCGGATAGCCACGACCGGAAGCGACCGATTGCGGACACCGGCTTTGTATGTATCCTCCACTATATGTTTGGGGAGCGACCGATGATCGGGAGGCGGAAGGCAATCACAGCGGTGGCGTGCGCCACGTTTATGCCGGGAACGGCAATGTCTTGTCAGATATCATCGCCTCGCCCAGACCCTGTATTTGATAGGCAGGCGCAAGAAAAACGTTTGAGACTCGTCGAAAGGTTTTTTGAGAAGATCGGTCAAGCGGGGTCGTTCGAAGAAATCGAGCGCTCGACCGAGAGCATGCGACGGGCCAGTTTTCGGTGGCCCGCTCCGCAACCGTTCCAACTGCTGGAAGCCACGCCAGTGGGCGATCTGGTGATCGCGCGCGCACGAGGGATTGAAGCCACGCCCGAGAATGAGTGCAATCCGTTCGTCACGGTCCACGCTTATTACTCGTTCCATTTCGACCAAGACCAGATCGCTCTGATGAATATGATTAGTTATGGCGCTCTGTGGCCGGCCCAAGAGATACCGGAGGCTATTTTTCTGGAACGAGACTAACTCGCTCTTGAGCAGCCGACTGTTGCATCCGCTTGCCATCCCATTCAGCCACCTGTTCGCTGCGAGCCAGCGCCGACGCTTGACCTGGCCGGTAGCAGACGGGCGGATTCAAGACCAAATTTGCGCTCAGCGGACGTTTGGAGGGCGACCTGAACTCATAACGCACTGCGAGCACCCGAACTCTCGCTACCGCACGCCCCGGTCGGTGGTTCCGACAAACACGAGCGGCGCCCAAACCGCTGGAGACGAGGTATCGTCTTTTGCGCGAAGCGCCAGTATCGCCTGCCGGAACGCAGCCCCCGGAGCGCCGGGATGCTTTTCGATGCCTGCAAAGAGATGCGTGACGATTTCGGCCCCGGCCTCATCGTCGAGCGGCCAGTGCGACACCAGAAGCGAACCCGCGCCAGCATAAAAGAAAGACTGCGCCAAGCCCGACAGCCCGTCCGCTTCGGCGCTGCCGTTCGAACTTGCCGTGTTGCACGCCGACAGTACGACGATATCCGCTGCGAGCTTCAGTTGCGCGGCTTCCGAGGCGGTGAGAAGACCATCGTCCCTGTCGGACTGCGCCCCCGCTAATGGCGGCGTGAAGACGAGACCCGGCTCGCCATCGAGCCCCGTCTCGCTCGCCAGCAGACCGTGCGTCGAAAAAAGGACATAGCGTGCATTGGCCAGCCCGGGATTCGACTTGACCGATCCCTCGGTCGCCGCGGAGCCCATAAGAGCAACAGTCTGTCCAGGATCGAACATCGATCGCACGCCCTCGATCTCGCGGCGCGTGCCTGGAAGCGAAGGCATCGCCATGATCCGGGCCGGGTCCGCTATGCCACGCTGGAACAGTTCCGAATATTCCACGATACCCCGGTCGTCGCCTGAATGACCCTTGAGCGCCGGATCGCCCGCAGCGAACAGGATCGTCTGCGATGGCGGACGATTGCGACCGGGTCCAGGGCCGCAACCGGCCGGGCGATCACCCGCAGGCCGAAGCAGGCAACGCAACGAGTAAAGGCTTGAAACCGACGGCAGCGTCGAAATCTCGTAACGATCAATCAGAAATTGCGGCTTCTGCGTGTCGGCGCCGGCTGTGACGAGCAAGGTCAACGGCAGGCTGCTCAGCGGACCTGGCGTCACGGTCATCAGACGTGTTGCGCCGCCGAGGGACGTTTCGATGGGCGCAATGAGCTCCTGATACAGATTGTGCGCAAGCTGCTCGTCGAAATTGTCGACGCTCCCGACCCAGCGCTCGCGAAGGTCGCGCTTGATCTGACCGCGCAGCCGCTCAACGCTCTTCGCCAAGGCATCGCGGGTCAGGCGCGAACGATGCCATGTAAATCCCGAGCGCGTCAGAACAAAGACCGACGTGCCCCGCTCGTCAGAAAGGAAGAAAAGAACGGCTTCGTCCTTGTCGAGCAGCGCCTGCACTCGTTCGGCGGCGATCGGCCGAGGCTTGACGAGCTGATCATAGGCGGGGTCGATCGCGGCGATCTCCTCGGTCGACATCTCGTCCATCACGGCATCAACGTCGCGCAAATAGAATTTTCCTAGCAACTCGCGATCGGTATCGGGGCTGCCGGGAACCGATAGCCATTGCGCGATCTCGCGGTTGAGCGACGCAACGCTCGCGCGCACCTCCTCGCGGAACCGCTCCTTTTCCGCGACCGGGCCATCGCTGCGCGATGTGCGTGCCGAAACCTTGGCGAGTGTCGCCGCGGTCTCGCCGATCGACGACCATTGGGCCGCCTCGAACGCTTCTCCGCGCGTGAGCGAGCTTGCCGCTTCGGGAGGAAGGGCGCCGAGCAGTCCCTCAAAGACGGGACGGTAGCGCCGGACGGCGCGAACAAGCCCCTCGGTTGTGTCGGCCGCCTCGACCCGCGCCACCGCGCCTGAGACAGCCTTCCGATATTCGGCCGCGGCATCGGCGTGCTGCCCTGGATCGAGCGCGAGGATGGCGGCGCCGCGCGCCGCATGCGCATCGATGCGCCGGTCGTCGCTCCTGTCCCAAGTCGTATCGACGACCGGCATTGCCTCGGCGAGAATCGGGGCACCTTCGTTAGCGCGCCCCTCAGCGACGAGCGCAGCGCCGAGCCGGGTGAGAAATTCGAGACGCGACGCGCCTCGCCCGCCGCGGAGCAGGTCCGGCTCGGCATCGAAGCGCGCCACCGCCTTTGCCATGTTCCCGCTCCGCGCGAGAAAAGCGATCTCGTCGCGGGCGAGGCGACCCCGGACTGCCGCCCAGTCATCGGGGTCCCATCCCTCACCGTTGTGCTCGCGTTCCCATTCATACCCGACCGCCGCCTCGACATAATCCGCAGCGCCACCGCTCGCTTCGCCCGGCACCAGCGCCGCAACTGCCAGAAAATCGGGGAGCGCGCGTTTAGCTTCGGGTGAGCCCATCATGGCCAACGTCGAGAGCAGGCTGTCGGCGGCAGCGAGATAACCGCGCGCCTCCTCATTGCGGCCCTGCAGCGCAAGGTTGCGGGTCAGCCGCAGGAGCGACGTGCGGAGCGCCGCATCGGAGAGCCGCTCGGTTCCCTGGAACTCCATCGCCCGCACGATGTTGTATCGCAGCCCGTCCCGCAAATACTGCTCGCCTTCTACCGGCCGGCCGTAGAGCGACAGCATTTCACCGAGGTTGCCGAACGCCGACGCGAAGATCGGCCCATCGAAGCCCTTTAGCCTGTTAACCTGGGCGTGGAGGAGGCGCGCGGTGCGAAGGGCCATACCTTCGCCCTTTTCGTCGCGATCGAAATCACCATGATCCACCGCCCAGGCAGTCAGCGCATCGCTTTGCAAGGCGAGCAGTCCGACGCAAGGATCGGACCCTTTGACCGCGACGCAAGCTTCATGCTCGCGGCGTGCCAAAGTCATCGCCTCGTCATAGCGTTTGGCGGCGAGCGCATCGTTCAGCTCGGCACTCGCGGGAACGGGGTCGACGGACAGCTTGGCGGAAACCTCGGGCGCCGCCAAGGCAAGCGCCCCGAAGAGCAACCATGATTTGTACCGGATCAATTGCACGCCCCCTGCCCTAGCGCGACCCCTGACCGACCTATCGCGGCGCGCGAAGGACGCAAGCAAGATCGCTGCGCCTCACCGGCCTCGCGATCGCCGCCTCGGGCGCCAAAGCACTATTTCGAACACCCGCAGTGCTCGTGAAACCGATTTGTGCAAGCTCGGCAGCGGCAGACGGCTACATGCCGGGGACGGCTCCGCCCGACAGCGCTTCTTGCACGCAGGCCTGCTGGAAAGCGCGTGCGGCGCCCGGGTCGGCGCGAGCGAGCGCCGTGACCGCCGACGTGGCCGCGGCGCGGCGTTCCTCGGAGAAATCCTCCGTCCGGATGTCCCACCAGTCGCGCACCTGCCAGCTCGGCCCCGATACCTGTCCCTCGGCGGCGAGCTGCCCGACGAACATTTCCACATGCGCGCGGCACGCGGCCTCGTGGGCGCCGCTCTCGCCGCCGGATGGCGCCGAAGCGGTCCGCTGCGCGCGTTGCGCGCGGTAGCGCGCGAGCAGCGTGCGGCCGTCGATTGCGGGCACACGCTTCACCTGCTGGGCCGGATCGCGACGGCAGATCATTCTCAGACTATGGTCCGCCAGGTCGTTAGCCGGCTTCGCGGCCTCACCCTTGCCGAACGACCGCAGCTTCGCGCCCGAACTCGAGAAGGCGGCGCCCCCGAGCAGCTGCGACTTGAGCGCAAGGCAGTCGGCGCGGTAGGTCGCCGCCGTATACGCCGCTCCGTCGGCATCATCCTGCGGCAGCGTGAAGGCGGCCGCGAAATCGAGCGTCCCGTTGCCGCGATCGACCCAGTGAAGGTCAAAATATTTGGCGCCGTTCGGCCCCAGCGTGTCCGGCACGATGTCTGCGCTCCCTTCCTTGGCGAGGATCGCCGCAAGCTCGTCACCAAGCGCGACCACTTCGTCGTCGGGCGCGACGGCCAAGGCGAGCCGATACTGGCCAGCGGCGCCATCGATCAGGCCGAGCGCGACGTAAGCGCGTGCCAAATCGCGATGCCACGCGGGCAAGATCGCGAGCATATGATGGCGCGGGGCCACCAGCGTTTCGAGGATGCCCGCCGCTTCGGCAGGGTGACCCGCGTCGATCGCTTGCGCTGCGATCCGAGCGGCGGCGGCATCCCTGTCGGCCTGGCTGCCGTCAACGGCTGGAGGCACGGAAGCGCCGACTGCCGCGGAAGGGCCGATGACCGCGAGGAGGAACCCGGCGATGACATGCCGGCAATGGGTCGCGCCTCGCTTCGCCTGATGCCTCACAAGGTGAGCCTTTGTCCCGCCCGGCCGCGGCGCATCCACTCTCATCGCCGATCCTCCATCATTTTACTGCCCTAGTTCCCTCACCCGCGCCCGCTTCTCGCATCGCGGCCGACAGAACAAAAAGATCGGAACCCTTTCATCGGAGCAAGCTGGTTCGCCTGTTTTGCGGCGAGAACTCACATGCAAAAATCAGGCCGGATTTGACGTGAGCGCTATCGTTTGCCGCGCAGCGACTGGCCTTCGCTTCTTTCATCGCTCACTTGCGATATTGCCATTGATATTCCGGAATATTGCCCTTGCGAAGGAAAGCGGCGGTCCAGAAATTGATCGTCAGGCCTGGCTTGCCGCCGTAAGCTGCCGACTGCACAAAAGCATGCGTAGGACAAGCTATGGTGTCCGACCGCGAGGTGTCGATCAATTCAAGGCATTGGCCGACGAACCGTGCCGACTTGGGTCCGGTCGATTCCACGCCCGTGATGCGAGCGATGACGGTTCCAGGAGGTGCCGCGATCTTCTTGAGGTATGGATCAGCGGTGTCGTATTCCACGATCGTTACCACGCCATTTGCCACGGACAGCTTGATCTTGTGGTCGACGCCATACCATTCGCCATCGATCGCCTTGACCGGATTTGCCGGCAAGTCAGGCACCGTCTGAGCCTGCGCCGGTACTGCCATCAGCGCCAACGCCACCATCATATTCGCAGTTCGCATCTGTTTTCCCCCCGTTACAGCATTGAGGCTGCAGCATTCCGCCCAGCCTGGCAATAGCGGCGATCATTGAGAGGGTCGCAGCGCTCCCTTCGACACGCAGTTTGGCCCGTCGCCACCCATGATCGACGAACGGTTGGCCGCATACAATGCTCCTCCGCAACCTTTTGTTAACCTCAAAACCGCATCTTTGCCGCGGGGGGCACTCATACGGCAGCAGCCGAGCGAATGGAGAGTTCGCAGTGCTCGAATTTAGGACAAGGCCGACATCGGTCGCCGGGCCGGTGGGGCCGCTGACAATCGACGATCTGCCCTCATCGACGGCAGGCTATTGGGTCGCGCGCCGCAAGGCGGAGTTGCTTGCCGCGATCGATGGCGGATTGATCGGGCTGGCCGACGACTGCGCAAGATACCGTCTCAGCGGCGAAGAGCTGGAATCGTGGCGCCGCACTATCGACCGCGCGGGCATAGCCGGTCTGCGCATGACGAAGGCACCTCGCCCGCGGCATCAGACTGTCGGATAGATTCTTCGCCACCGCCCGCACCCCCACTGCGTGCGATGTCCAAGGGGACGGCGCGAGCAGACTGGTCCCTCTCGCGCCGTCCTTTCACATCAGCGGCATTTCAGTTCGCCGCGATCGATAGCCCGCCCGAGCAGCCCGCCGCCGGCCGCGCCGATGATCGTGCCGACCGTGCGATCACGCCCGCCATCGAGTTCGCGCCCGACGAGCGCACCGACGGCGGCGCCAATGATCAATCCGGTCGTGCCATTCTCGCGGCGGCAGTGGTAGCGGCCATCCTTGCTCCGCCAAATGCGATCATTGTGCGAAATGCGGCGAGGCTCGTAATAGCGCCCATATCCGTCATAGAGGCCACGATCCTTGGCGCGCTTGCCGTGCGCCGGCGCCCAGGGCGGCGGATCCGCCAGCGCCGGGCCGGCGGGAACGGCGAGCGCAGCGAGGACCGCAGCGGCGATATATTCTTTCATGACCCGTCTCCTTCAATCAGGCACCGGACGTAGCGGCGCGCAGCCGAACACCGGCTGAACAAACCACATGAGCGGCCGATTGCCTACCGAACGGTTCCTATCTGAAGCAACCGGTGGTCGACGTCCAATGCGCGCCAGGGCAGCTCTTTTGGCGCAGCGGTACAATAACTACCCGGCCCTCGACATTATCTGCGCCGTGCGACCCAAGAGACCTCGTCCTTTCAGGAAACCGAGATCTTCATCTGACGCCCGCACGGTTTCGGCCGCGCGGGCGTCTTTTTTGGCGCTTGCCGGTTGGCGATTGGAATGGCCGATTGGGTCGGGCGGCTTTCAACTCCAATTCCAGATAAGCGGGCATTCCGTCGCAGTACGACAATGCCGTGGCCCATCGTTTCTTGGCGCGGCCTGATCGGTACACTGCGCTAGATCAATCTCGGACCTTTCTTCCGATCCCATTCGACAGCATTCGGTCCACCGGCATTTTTTGCGCGGGATGTCACAGCGGAAGAATCCCGCTCGTCAGGCATGGTGACGCCGATTTTGGCTCAGGAAGAAAGGAAGATCAGATGAACCGGTTGAATTGGTCCGAAGTGGCTCCCGCTGGAGCGAAGGCGCTCTACGGTGTGCACCATTATGTCACCACCAGCACGGCCCTGCCTGAAGAACTGATTCACCTCGTCTTCCTCCGCGTCTCGCAGATCAACGGATGCGCTCACTGCATCGATCTGCATACCCGGGACCTTCTCAAGACCATGCCGATCGACAAGATCGCGCTGCTTCCGGTGTGGCATGAAGTCCCGCATCTGTTCCCAGACCAATATCGCGCGGCTTTGGCCTGGGCGGAGGAAGTCACGCGTGTCAGCGAGACCCACGCTTCCGACGAGGCCTATTCAGCAGCCGCCGAGGCATTCGAGCCGAAAGACCTCGTGGACCTGACGATCGCGATCGCGGCGATGAACGCCTTCAACAGGCTTGGCGCACCATTCCGTCTTCCGGTTGCGGTCAAGCCCTGAGGCGCGAGAGCTGCTCCCTTTTTGGCGTCGCGGTACAATATCAGGTCTACCAGCGAAGCTAGGCGCGCCATGCGACCCAAGAGAGCTCTTCCTTTCAGGAAACTCAGCTCTTTATCTTACGCCCGTCCGATTTCGATCGGGCGGGTGTTCTTTTTCGGCAAATCGTTCGTTGTGGCCGACCGGAGACAGTCTGCTGATGGCATCAGAATGCAAGGAGCTGCCATTAGGTCCGTTGCGGCAGATTGCAGCTCCGGCTTCGTTGGCGAGAATGGTCAGCGACGGTCCCGCGGTCTGGACAATTTACAGGTGCGACACTGCAAGTGCGCTTGGGTGCGAGGTCGCAACGTCAGCCGTTGAGGCATTGACCGAGACCGGGGGCTTGGTTTCTGAAGTGCAACAGGCCGTTTACCCACCGGGCGATTGAAACGATCATTCCTCGGCAGCACCGAAGTCAGACGGGCGTCGCCGAGCAGAATTTTCATCCCTGTGCGCCAGCGCCTGTGCGATGCGATCGAGCAGGTCGGCCCGGCGATAGGGTTTGCCAAGCACGTCACGCTCGCTGCGAAGTGGTCCTTCGACGACTAAGTCCTCGTTATAGCCCGTGGTCATCAACACGGGCACTTGAGGTGCGAGCCGCCGGACTGCTTCCGCGAGCGCAATGCCATCCAGGTTTCCGGGCATCACCAAGTCGGTGAAGACTAGATCCACCATGTCGGTGGCAAGCAGGTGCTCAAGCGCCACGAGACCCGCGTCACCATTCTCGGCGACCGTTACGCGATAACCAGCGTCCTCGAGATTTTCGCGCGCCAGCGCGCGGACTTCGGCATCGTCTTCGACCAGGAGAATATGGGCCTCGCCGCGTTCGACAGACTGTTTCGGACCCGCAACCGGCAATTCGGCATCATCAGATGTCGAGACCGGGAAAAGAATGCGTACGGTGGTGCCCTTGCCGACCTCGCTCTCGATTTCGAGCCGCCCCCGCGATTGCAGGACGAAGCCGCTCGCCATCGCGAGGCCCAGCCCTGTCCCCTTCCCGGTAGCCTTGGTCGTGAAAAACGGCTCCACCGCCCGCGCGATCACATGCTGCGCCATGCCTTCGCCATCGTCGACTAGCTCGACCGAGATATAGTCACCCGGAGAAAGTCCCCGGGCCGGTGCATCGCCGTTCAGATGGACCTTCGCCGTTGCAATCGTCAGGACGCCACCTCCCGGCATCGCGTCGCGCGCGTTTAGCGCAATATTGAGGATCGCCATTTCGAGCTGCTCGGGATCGACGACCGCCTTTGGAAGGCCGCGCCGGAGCGACAGGTGCAGTTCGATGCGGCCGCCGAGCGAAGCCTCAAGCATGTCGGCGAAGCCGTTGATGCAATCGTTCACATCGACAGCCCGGGGCGTCAGCCTCGTCTTGCGCGCAAACGCGAGGAGCTGGCCCGTGAGTTTGGCGCCGCGCTCCGCTGCCCCGCGCGCACGCGCTAGATAGCTTCGTTGTTTCTCATCCTCGATCCGGGTCCCGAGCAATTCGAGATTACCGTTGACGACCTGAAGCAGATTGTTGAAATCATGCGCGAGCCCGGCGGTGAGCTGACCGATTGCCTCCATCTTTTGGGCCTGCTGCGACGCCTGTTCGCTCTCTCGCCGCCGCGTCACATCGAGCTGGCTTGCGAAGAAATGCAGAAGCTTGCCGCCAGTGTCATAAACCGGTCCGATAAAGACCGCATTCCAGAACGGCGTCCCATCCCGCTTGTAGTTCAATATCTCGAGGGCGATCGACTGGCGGTTCGCGACTGCAGACCGGAGGTCCGCGACACGCTCGCGATCGGTTTGCGGCCCTTGCAGGAAACGGCAGTTCCGCCCGAGAACCTCGGTCTCTTCATAGCCGGTCAGATCGAGGAAGGCCTTGTTCGCAAAAACGATCGGATTATCGGCAATGTTCGGATCGGTCAGGATCATCGGCATCCTGGTCATCTCGATTGCGGCGAAGAAGATATTGCTTCGCTCGTCGAGGCCAGAATGGGTCAGCGTGGTTTCGCGTCGATGATCGCCAAGAGTGGCTCCAGCCGAAGGTTCGGTCCCGCTCGCTCCGGCGTCGAGCTCCTCATGATCTGTCACGCCGTCAACAGCCTCCATTTCGCCCGCTTACCGGGCGGCTAACATCGTGATACCCCATACGCCCACGTGCCGATTTTGTTGCACCGTAGCGTGGCTCTTACCGGAACGAAATCGTCCCTATGGCGTTCAATCGCGGGGAAATTGTCAAGGGTCGGCCAAGGTGGCGGATCGTCCCATGCGAACGGGAGACGCATGCCACGGTCCGATCAGCTAAGCCGCGAGGAATTGCTCGAGCGTCAGGCATTTCAACTCGCCCTGCTTACAGAGCTGCGCGATCTCGCGGACCCCGTGGCGATCCTCGCGGCAGCGGCCACGCGGCTCGGCACTCATCTCGGCGCGACACGGTGCGGCTTCGCTTCGAACGCCGGCGAGGCCGGCATGAAAATCGCGTCTGAATGGACGAAAGACGGCGCGTCGCGCAGCGGCGAGGTTTCACGATTGCAGGGGGCGACGAACGGCGAGCTCGCCCAAGGTGACACCGTAGTCACGACAGGACACAAATCCGATGACCATTCGCGGCACGACATTGCGGCACAGATTCTCTGTCCCATGACACGCGAAGGCGTGCTGGAATCGGTGCTTTACGTCGAAAAGGACGCGCCGCACGCATGGACGACGGGCGAAATCGCGCTCGTCGAGGATGTCGCGCTTCGCATTCGCGAGGCGGTCGATCGTGCGCGCAGCGACGCGGCGCTCAAGGCCAGTCGCGAAGAACTCGAGCTCGCGACACGCGCCGCCGAGCTTGGTCGTTATGATTATCGCCCGCGCGAGATGAGTCTATCCTGGGATGACCGGTGCCGTGCACTCTTCGGGATGTCATCGGGAGTTCCGGTCAGCTACGAAAGCGCATTTCTCGCCGGCCTTCACCCTGATGATCGCGAGCGCGCAAACCGCGCCGTCGCCGCGGCTCTCGATCCCGATGGAAGTCACCGGTTCGATGTCGAGTATCGCACGGTCGGCATCGAAGACGGGGTTCTTCGTCACATTCGTGCGCAAGGCCTCGCATTTTTCGACGGCCGAGAGCCTGTTCGGCTCATCGGCACCGTGCAAGATGTTACGCGCGACCGCGAGGCCAGCGCCAAGCTGCGCGAGGTCGAGGAGCGCCTTCGTCTCGCGGGACGCGCCACGAACGATGCGATCTGGGACTGGGATTTTCGCACCAATCATGTGACGTGGAATGCCGCTCTCGAAAGCGCTTACGGTCACAGGCCCGACGACGTTGTGCCGACCGGCGAATGGTGGCTTGCGCAGATCCACGCTGAAGACCGCGCGCGGATCGATGCGAGTATCCATCATGTGATCGACGGAGGCGCGAGCGATTGGACTGACGAGTATCGCTTTCGCCGTGCGGACGGCAGCTACGCCGACATTCTCGACAGGGGCTATGTCATTCGCGGTGAGGATGGCGCGCCGATCCGGATGGTGGGCGCAATGCTCGATGTATCGGCGCGCAAAGCGGTAGAGCGCCAGCTTCAACAGGAGCGCATGCGGCTGGTCGAAGAGGTCAAAGAGACCGCAGCAGAGCGTGACCGTGCCGAAGAGGCGCTCCGGCAGTCTCAGAAAATGGAAGCTGTCGGCCAGCTCACAGGCGGCATCGCGCATGACTTCAATAATCTGCTGACCGGCATTTCGGGGTCGCTCGAAATGATGCAGATCCGCATCGCTCAGGGTCGCGTCGCAGAGATCGACAAATATTCGGTCGCCGCGCAGGGCGCGGTCCGGCGCGCCGCTGCGCTCACGCACCGCCTACTCGCCTTCTCGCGCCGTCAGACGCTCGATCCCAAGCCGTGCGACGTGAACCGGCTGATCTTCGACATCGAGGAATTGGTGCGCCGAACGGTGGGCCCCTCGATCACGGTGGAGACGGTAGGCAAGGCGGGATTGTGGACGACGCTGGTGGACACCAATCAGCTCGAGAACGCCATTCTCAACCTGTGCATCAACGCGCGCGACGCGATGCCCGAGGGCGGACGGATCACGATCGAGACGGCTAATAAATGGCTCGACGGACGTGGCGCAAGGGAGCGCGATCTCGATCCCGGCCAATATGTGTCCCTTTGCGTCACCGACACTGGGACGGGCATGACCGAAGAGGTCTCCGCGCGCGCTTTCGATCCTTTCTTCACGACCAAGCCGCTTGGCGAAGGCACAGGCCTCGGCCTGTCGATGATTTACGGATTTGCGCGTCAATCGGGAGGACAAGTTCGTATTTACAGCGAGATCGGGATGGGAACGACCATGTGCATCTATCTTCCGCGCTACATGAGCGCTGAGGAGCCCGACACGGTCGATCCCGATCCGCCCGCGCCAACGTCGATCGATGGCGCCGGGCCGGCACGCGGCAATGTGCTGGTCGTCGACGACGAGCCGACGATCCGCATGCTCGTCGCCGAAGTGGCCGAGGAATTGGGCTATCAGGTTCTCGAGGCGTTCGACGGGCCGAGCGCGATGCGGGTCCTGCAGGCAAAGGAGGCCATCGATCTTCTGATCACCGACGTCGGTCTACCTGGCGGCATGAACGGACGGCAGATAGCCGATGCCGCTCTCAGCCTTTGCCCTAGCCTGAAAATTCTTTTCATCACGGGCTATGCGGAGAATGCTGTCATCGGAAGCGGGAGGCTCGCGCCTAACATGGCGCTCATTACCAAGCCTTTTGCGATGGACGCGCTCGCGCACCGGATTCGCGAAATCATGGTCTGACCGGGCACGCACAGCCCATTTTTCACTCGTCGAGCCGCAATGCTGTTTTGATGCCGCTGGGTAGAGGTGCGCTATAATCTGCGCTGCGCCCCGCCTTCGATTTTCCAAATATTCGCACCCGATTTGGTCATTCGGGCGAGCAGCTGATCGCCCTCCCAAAGCTCAACTTAGGTACCGTCCTTCTCATTGCGAGCCTCAAGAAAAGCCTGATCGGGACTTTCAGCGTAGAAATCCACGCGACGCTCTCCAGCCAGCAAGTCGGTGATGAGAAGATGATAAGCACCCATTGCCAATACCTCCGGCAGCAGAACCAAACACTATACCGGTCACCTGGCCCGTATCCGGTGATCCGAGGATGCGCCTCGGAACCTGCGGGCTATTTCAGGGCGGCCCAGCATCGCTACGTGCTCTTTAGCAAAAACGGCGTGCGCGTGCGACTCCGCGTTGAGCGGATCGCGTCCTGCATACGCGGTCCCCACTCTTTTCGGGAGCCGCAGAAAACAGTGCTTCTTTGGACATTCATTCCGCATCGACAATGTCTGACACCCCGAGAAATTGTCTTAACCTAAGTTACTTCCGTCGCCCTAAGGCATGCAGCGAGGAAGACGCGCGACCGACTACGTCCCGATGATTGTCAGGTGATCCGGGTGCTATGCCCTTGTCCCTATTCGATCAGGCAACTGCCCGGGAATTCGGATCCACCTGGATCAATTTGTCCCGCCTTTGGTTAAATTTCATACTGCGCTGCAACCGGAGGGCAGCCATCCAATCAACCAATTGGAAGCGCAGGAAACCCGCTACGATACTGTGCGCCTGCGCACGCGGATGACAGCGCGGACGGGCAGACGGCAATTCCGCTCAGTGATAGAACCGGCTGACCAAGCGCGACCGTGAAGACGAGCGTTGGCGGGTGGGACTGTGACGAGCCATAGAGGGCGCGGCCGATCAGACCGGGTTATATTCGTCGTGAGGAGTTGAGGTGAGTTACAAGTGACGTCGTCTGCTTGACGCCAGCAAACGCTTGATGTGAGCAGCGACGCTTTCCGGATCATAAGGCCGCGCTAGGTGCGGACCTTCATCACACAGATGGCCTGCCGCCTTAGCGGCGGAATCGATGTTGCCGGCGAGAACAATTTCAACATCAGGATAGGTTTGCTTGACCCAAATCCGAAGCTCGAACGCATTTAAACTCCCCGAAAGACTAGCATCGGCAAGCAGGGCGTCAATCTCCACCGCGCCTTCCTCCAGCGCAGTCACCACCTCGTCCGACGTCGCCGCCTCGAAAACCTTGTAGCCACAATGGCGAAGATATTCTGCGAGTGCATTGCGTATGAGGACGTCAGCGTCAGCCACGATCAGGCACTGTGGCTGTTGGAGTTCTTCTGCCATGGGTCTCCGATCAACCGGGCGGTCGCTTCTAAAAGGTCAGCAACGGTATAGGGTTTAGCGAGAAATTCATCGGCGGGGGATGCTTCCGATTTCAGAAGATGCGCCGAGCAGATGATCACGGGACGGGCAGGCGCGAGCCCTTTTGAGCGCCGCGCCACTTGAAGCCCATCGACTTGGCCAGGCATTCGGACGTCGGTAATGATGAGATCGATGACCGGCGGGGAATCCAGGATATCGAGCGCCTCCTCGCCAGTCGCAGCTTCCACCACGTCATATCCGACGTCCCGCAGCGCATCGGCGAGCACAAAACGGATAAGTAATTCGTCCTCGACAAACAATATGACCTGGTTTCGCACTGTAGGCCCTCTCCCGTATCGCACCCTCGGCGGACTCGTTTGAATCGGCACCCCGTTGCGCTCGGGATATTGACCGAACGGCTGAAACGGTTTGCCGTTCCGTCGCATCGGGCAACCAGTATCAGAATGGAATGCGTTCACCATCCCATGCGAAAACGTCGCCACTATCCGCCGGCGTCAGCTGGTCGATCACAGCAAGCATTAGCGCCGCGCTTTTGCGCGCTGAAAATAGCTTCGAAGGCGGAACCCGAGCCTGGAATGGCTCCGAGAGAGGCGTTTCGACGGTTCCCGGGTGCAGTGCAGCGACGGTCGCTTCCGGATTGCTGCGGCGAAGTTCTATCGCGAAGCAGCGCACCAGAGCATTGAGCGCCGCCTTGGAGGCCCGGTAGCTGTGCCATCCGCCTAGCCTGTTGTCTGCAATCGAACCAACGCGCGCAGAAAGAAATATGGCGACCGCCCGGTGTCTCCGGCCGAGCAGTGGAAGAAAATGCTTTGCGGCGAGCGCGGGCCCGATGCTGTTGACCGCGAATACTTCGGCCATAACCGATGCATCGAGCTGCCGAAGGCTCTTTTCAGGACGGATGTCAGCCCCGCGATGCAGCAGCCCCGTCGCCACGATCAACAAGTCGAGCGCGCCATCCTGGGCAATTTGGCGACCTGCCTCGGCAAGCGTGCCGTCGTCCAATATGTCGATCGTCAGCGTTGTCACATCGGGATGACGCGAAGCATCGGGCCGCCTGGTCCCGGCATAGATGCGGTCAAATCGGCCCGATGCGACAAGTTGCTCGACAAGCGCGGCGCCGATACCGCCGCCACTTCCGATCACCAAGGCGCGCTTGCCGTTCAAATGCCTTCTCCTCACGGCCACAAAGCCGGTCCGGCTGCCTGAAGCTTAATCGGCGGCGGCGCGATATCCCATATGCCTCAAAGGGAAGCTGGAGCGGTGCCTAGAAGCCGGCCTCGACCGCGAGCCGGATCGCATCGGCCGTGGTCTCGACGCCGAGCGCGCGCAGCAGCGCAGCGCGGTGCATCTTGATCGTCCGCTCCGACAGCGACAGCGTGAAGGCAATCTGCTTGTTGAGCTGTCCGCTCGCCATCAGCTTCAACACCTCGCGCTGCCTCGGCGAGAGCGCCTCAATTTGGGCGCGCGCTCGCGTGCTCCGTCCTCCAACGGCCTCGCCAGCCTCGTCGACTTCGATTTGCGAGCCGAGAAAATATTCGAGATTGCCGCCCTGGCCAAAGATTGGCGCGACCAGCACGGCATTGCGGAAGGGCGTTCCGTCTTTCCGGTAGTTGAGGATCTCGACGAGCGCCGGCCTCTGCTCCCGGATGGCGGCGCGCAAGGTCTCGGTCAGTTCGAGCTCGGTGCCCTGCCCGGCGAGAAAGCGGCAATTGCGTCCAAGAATTTCCTCCGGCCCATAGCCGGTGAGCGCCGAGAAGGCAGCATTGCACTCGACGATCGGATTGTCAGGCAGGCGCGGATCGCTGATCACCGCGGCGATCGGGCTGGCCGCGATCATTGTCTTCAATGACATAGTATCTGCCTGCTCTCCCCTGGGTGCCCCAAGGGACATGTTGCGACACTTCCCCTCGCTCATGCAAGCCTGCGTCGATGACAATTGCGACGAACCGGAAAAAATCACGCATGACGCCTCGCACGTCGACAGCGCGGACATCCCTGCAGGCGGAGGCCGGACATTGTCCGTGCCACTTCGGTGACCGCGAGGCCATGGTCTGATGCGGGTCGCGATCATCGGAGCCGGCATTGCGGGGCTCGCGTGCGCGCGGCGGCTGCGCGACGCCGGTCTGGAAGCCACGCTGTTCGACAAATCCCGCGGCATCGGCGGCCGCCTCGCGACCCGCCGCGCCAATCCGGGCAATCCGGAGGTCGCATTCGATCATGGCGCCACGCATTTCACGGCACGCTCGGAAGGCTTTACCAGGCTCGTAGCAGCGTGGGAGAAGGCAGGCCTCGCCGCGCGTTGGCCGGCCGCCGGCGCGGACAGCTGGGTTGGCACGCCGACCATGACTACGCCGCTCAAAGCTCTCGCGGACGATCTCGATGTCCGCCTGTCGCGACCGGTCATAGCCCTGACCAAATCGCCCGCGGGCTGGACGCTCCACAGCGAGGCAAAACGGCTCGGCAAATATGATGCGGCGGTGATCGCCATCCCCGCCGAGCAGGCAGCGCCGCTTCTGTCGCTTCACGATTTCGAGATGGCGCGCGCCGCAATGGCGGCGCGCTATAACCCATGCTGGACCGCGATGTTCGCCTTTGAGGAGCGGATCGAGGAGCTCCCCGATTTCCTCCGCGGCTCGGGTGCCATCGTGACCGCCGCGCGCGACAGCGCGAAGCCCGGCCGCGCGCCGGGCGAGCGGTGGGTCGTGCAAGCCGACTGGACCTGGTCGCAGACGCACCTCGCCTCCGACAGCGCGAGCGTGGCGCCAGCGCTTCTCGCCGAGCTGGGAAAGGTCGCGGGCCGCGACCTGCCCGCCCCGAGCCATATCGCCGCCCATCGCTGGCTATTCTCGCAGCCCTCGGGACAGGATCTGAAGCTGCTCTGGAACCCTGCCATAGGCCTCGGCGCTTGCGGAGACTGGCTCTATCACGGCTTTGTAGAATATGCGTGGCTGTCGGGCCATGTTCTCGGCGCGGCGATTGCGGCAGAGGCGACGCGATGACCCGCGCGATCGTAATCGGAGCCGGCATCGGCGGCCTCGCCCTCGCCATCCGCCTCCAGTCGGCGGGCCTCGATACGCTGCTCGTCGAAGCGCGCGACCGGCCGGGCGGCCGCGCCTATGTCTTCGAGAAGGATGGTTTCACCTTCGATGCCGGGCCGACGGTGATCACCGACCCGGACTGCCTCGCCGAGCTCTGGGAGCTGAGCGGCCAGCGGCTCGAGCGCGATGTCGACCTCGTCCCGGTCTCGCCCTTTTACCGGCTAAGCTGGCCCGACGGATCGACCTTCGATTATGGCAATGACAAGGGGGCGCTCGCCCGTCAGATCGCCGCGCTCGATCCCGCCGATGTGGCGGGATACGAGCGGTTCCTCGGCTATGCCGCCTCGGTTTACGAGGAAGGCTATGTGAAGCTCGGGGCGGTCCCCTTTCTCGATTTTCGCTCGATGCTGAAGGCGGCGCCCGCGCTCCTGCGGCACCGTGCCTGGCGTTCGGTCTATAACACCGTCGCGAGCTATGTGCGTAGCGAGAAGCTGCGCGAGGCGCTTTCCTTCCATACCCTGCTCGTTGGCGGCAACCCGATGGCGACTAGCAGCATCTATGCGCTCATCCACAAGCTCGAGCAGGATGGCGGTGTCTGGTATGCGCGCGGCGGCACCAACCAGCTCGTCGCCGGCATGGCCGCGCTGTTCGCGCGCCTCGGCGGTACGCTGAGGCTCGGCGATCCCGTAGCTCGCATCGAAACCGAAGGCGACCGCGTAACCGGCGTCGTGACGCGGAGCGGGTTTACCGCACGCGCAGATCTTGTCGTCTCGAACGCCGATCTCATGCACAGCTACCGCGACCTGCTCGCGCATCCGCGCGGCAAGCGAGAGGCGAAGCGCCTCGCGCGCAAGAGCTGGTCGCCTAGCCTCTTCGTCCTCCACCTGGGAGTTCGAGGCGCCTTCCCCGATATACCCCACCATATGATCCTGTTCGGTCCGCGCTATCGCGGCCTTCTCGACGACATCTACCGGAACGGCACGCTCGCCGAGGATTTCTCGCTCTACCTTCATCACCCGAGCGCAAGTGATCCGGGCGTCGCGCCCGCAGGTCATAGTAGCTTCTACGCGCTCGTCCCGGTTCCCCATCGCGGCCACGCCCCGCTCGACTGGAAGGTCGAAGGGCCGAAATTGGCAAAGCGCATGATCGCCGAGATCGAACGGCGCTTGATTCCTGACCTTGGCGAGCGGATCGTCACGCAAATCCAATATGCGCCGCCGGACTTCGAGCGGGATCTCGCCGCGCATCTCGGGAGCGCCTTCAGCCTGACGCCAACACTGCTCCAGAGCGCCTATTTTCGTGGGCACAACCGCGACGCGCGCATCGAGAACCTCTATTTTACCGGCGCGGGCACGCATCCCGGCGCTGGTATTCCGGGGGTCGTCGCGAGCGCGAAGGCGACGGCGAGCCTCATTCTCGGCGACTTCGGCATCAGAACTGCGGCAGCCCGCGATCCGGGCGCTCGCGACCGGATAGTCTCCGGGCCCAATGAAGCGGCAGGAGATGCCTCGTCCAGCTGATCGCACGGACGTTCCGATTCTGCCGGCGGCCAGCGCCTTGCGACCCACGCCTGGCCGCGGCGGGGGGCGGTGATTGCTCATCGCCGGGCGGTGCGACGCCACGTCGCACCGCCCAACCTTCCCCTTGCTCGCGCTCGCAAAGCGGCTTTTCATTGCCTGAACTGCCCGAAAGGTCATCTTTTGCGGAGGTCGGAGCCTGCCAGATGAGGAAATCCGCGATCGCCCGCACCCCAGCCCGCCAAAAAGGGAACCGTCGCCATGCCGCCCGCCATCTTGTGGCTCCGTCAGGACCTCCGCATCACCGACCATCCGGCGCTCCTCGCGGCGATCGCCGAAGGTCCGGTCATTCCGCTCTACATATTGGACGACGAGAGCCCCGGAACGCGCGTGATCGGCGGCGCGCAGCGCTGGTGGCTCCATCACAGCCTCACCGCGCTCGACGCGAGCCTTCGCAAACGCGGCAGCCGGCTCGTCCTGCGCCGCGGCCCTGCCGCCGAAATAGTCGAACGCGTCGCGGCGGAAGCCGGGAGCACAAGGGTTCACGCGACCCGCTGTTACGAGCCCTGGTGGCGGCGCTGCGAGGACGCGCTGGACGCCAGGCTTGCGCTGCGGCTCCATGACGGCAATTATCTTGCGCCGCCCGAGAGCATCACCAATGCGCAAGGCGCCCGCTACCGGGTCTTCACACCATGGTATCGCGCGCTCCTGGGGCGCATGCCCCCCGCCCTTCCCTATGCCGCGCCCGATCATATTCCGGCTCCCGAGGTCTGGCCGGCGTCGGATAATCTTGCCGATTGGGGGCTGACCCCGACCAGCCCGGACTGGGCCGCAGGATTTGGCGACTGGCGCCCAGGCGAGAAGGGCGCATGGCGCGCGTTGCGCGACTGGCTGCCGCTTGCCGGCGACTATAAGACCCGCCGCGATTTTCCTTCGCTCCCCGCGACATCGCGGCTGTCGCCGCATCTTCATTTCGGCGAAATCAGCCCTCGGTCGATCTGGCATGCGCTCGGCGAGCGCGACGATGCGGGCGCCGAAACCTTTCGGTCGGAGCTTGGCTGGCGCGAACATGGCATCAATCTCGTCGACCAGATGCCCGATTATGGCGATCGGAACGGGCGCCCCACCTTCGATAATTTTGGCTGGCGGAGCGGCCCCGGAGCCGACCGGGACTTCGCCGCCTGGACCCGGGGGCGGACCGGCTACCCGGTGGTCGACGCGGGCATGCGCGAGCTCTGGCGCACGGGCTGGATGCACAACCGCGTGCGGATGGTCACCGCCTCCTTCCTCGTCAAACATCTGCTGATTGATTGGCGCCGCGGTGAGCGCTGGTTCTGGGATACGTTGCTCGACGCCGATCTCGCCTCGAACGCGATGAACTGGCAATATGTTGCGGGCACCGGCGTCGACGCGCCGGTCTTCTCGCGCATCATGTCGCCGCTGCTCCAGAGCGAGCGGTTTACGATGGGAGATTATGTCCGCACTTATGTTCCCGAACTTGCGCATCTGTCGGACGCCGAGATCACCGCCGCTCATGGTCAGGACGCGCAGGTGCCCACCTATCCGCAACCGCTAATCGGGCACGATGCGGCGCGGGCGCGGGCCCTCGCTGCCTGGGAAGCCCTGCGCGGCTAGCGAGAGAGGGCCGCGGCGCTAGTCGAAAGCGGCACTTGCCACGCCGTGGCTGTTATAGACGGGCCCTTCGCGCGACACCGCGAATTTGCGGCTCGACGACGCGCGCACGCCAAATGCGCCTATATGCCCCAGCATTCCCCTGTATTGCGGCCCGGCGAGATGCGCTGCGAGCGCAGCTTCGCCGTCCCATTCCTCGAACACGTGGATGCGCGTCGCCACATGCGGATCGAGGGTCCAGGCGTAAGCGAGACAGCCCGGCTGTGCGAGCGCGCCTTCGATCCAGCCGCGCGCACCCGCCAGCGCCTCTCCGCGCGTCTCGGGATCGATATCGATGACCGCCTGGATTAGGATCTTCATGCCTGCACCTCGCTTGCTGAAAGCTGAGGCAACGGTCGAAACCGCCGCTCTGTAAACAGCCACCGACCATCAATTTGGCGGCAGACGTCGTCATAGATGCCAAGGGTCCGGTGAAGGGCGCCGTCGCGCAGGAAGATTTCCTCGGTGTAGGACCGCATGGCCGCGGTCTCGCCATGGACCTCGATCGAACCCGGCCAAGCGCGAAAGACGATGTCGGGAAAGGCGCGCATCGCCGTGCGCCAGGTGTCGACGATCTTCGCCTTGCCCTCGAAGATCCCGAACCCGGGAAGCGACCATCGGCCGCCTTCGTCCCAGGTCGCCGCCCAGGCTTCGCTGTCGGCACGGTTGACCGCGTCGGCATAGGCATCGAGCAGGTCGCGAAGCGCCAGCCGGTCTTCGAACGATCCCTCAAACGGCATGGATGCCCCCTTCTTGCCCGGCTGCGTCGATCGCCAGCCTGCCGCCTATTTGCCTGCAGCCGATCGGAGGGAGAACTGCCGTTATCGCTAGCGGCGATGGGCCACCGAGTGCGGGCCGGATAACCCGCCCCAAAGGACAGGTCGCCGAGGCGGAGCGGCGCGCCTAATTCCGTACCTGTCCTATCCCCCCGGGACGAACATTCGAAAAGGAATGACCAATGGCTATTTCCCGTATCTCTCTTTCGCTCGCCGCAGCAGCGCTTGCGCTCGCCGGCGGCATCGCGGCCGCCAAAAACCCGATGGTCGGCGGCGCCGCGATGTACGAGACCAACACCATCGTCGAAAATGCCGCCAATTCGAAGGACCACACGACACTCGTCACGGCGGTCAAGGCCGCCGGCCTCGCCGAGACCCTTTCGGGGGCAGGCCCGTTCACGGTCTTTGCGCCCACCAACGCTGCCTTTGCCAAGCTTCCCGCCGGCACCGTCGACACGCTGCTCAAGCCCGAGAACAAGGCGATGCTGACGGGCATCCTTACCTATCATGTCGTGCCGGGCCGCCTGACCGCGACCGATATTGCCGCGCAGGCCAAAGCCAATGGCGGCAAGGCCATGCTTACCACGGTGCAGGGTGCCAAGCTCACCGTCTGGGAGAAGGATGGCGGCTGGTATGTGAGCGACGCCAAGGGTGGCACGGCGAAGATCGGCCCCGCCGACGTTCTTCAGTCGAACGGCGTGATCCACGTCATCGACGGCGTGCTGCTTCCCGCCTGACACGGTATCGGGGCCGCGCGACACTTGTTGGCGCAGCGCGGCCCCGATAATCAAAAGCCCTCAAAGCCAACCGGAAAGTTCGCTCCTTATCAGCGCGGCGAGCATATCCATCCCGACATCGCTGTCATTCAGACAGGGCACATAAGCGAAATGGCGTCCGCCGGCGGCAAGGAACTGCTCGCGGCCGCGGATGGCGATTTCCTCGAGGGTCTCGAGGCAATCTGCAGCGAACCCCGGCGCGATCACGACCACCGACCGGCCTTCTCGCCCGAGCGTTTCGAGCGTCATGTCGGTTGCCGGTGTCAGCCACTGGGCCTTGCCGAAGCGCGACTGAAAGCTCGGAACGACACTCTTCCCCAAGACCTCGCCCAACCGACGCGCGGTCTTGAGGCACATGCAGTGATAGGGATCGCCAAGATGCAGAGTGCGCTCGGGCATGCCGTGGAAGCTCGCGACGATCGTGTCGGGTACAAAGGCGAGGCCGCCGATCGCACGTCCGAGCGACGACGCCAGCGCCTCGACATGGCGATCGTCATCATAATAGGGCGGAAGGACACGCAGCGCCGGCTGCCAGCGCAGGCGCGCCATATGCGCCTGGACCGCATCACCAACGCTTGCGGTCGTCGCGGCGCAATATTGAGGATAAAGAGGCGCAACGAGAATGCGGCGACATCCTGCCGCAAGAAGCGCGTCGATGCCGTCCGAGATCGAGCCGCTGCCATAGCGCATCGCATGCGCGACCACCGCAACACCTCCCAGCGAAGCCTGAAGCGCCCTTGCCTGGCGGCGGGTGATCGCCGCGAGCGGCGAGCCCTCTGACGTCCAGATTTCGCGGTAGACACGCGCGGATTTCCGCGGCCGAACGGCAAGGACGATCCCGCGGAGGATCGGCTGCCAGATCAGCGAGGGCAGTTCGACCACGCGCCGGTCGGAGAGAAATTCCGCGAGATAGCGCCGCACCGCACCGCTCGTCGGCGCGTCGGGCGTGCCGAGGTTTACGAGAAGCACGCCGATGCGGTCGACCGGCACGGCGGGGTGACCCGTTGGCAATCGGGCGGGATCCGCTTCTTCGTAACGGTCGCCGATTCTGACCGTTAGCAGAGGCCCTTCGTCATTCATTGCAATCTCCGCGGACAGGACGCCTTGCGGCGACCGTGCCGCGCGATGTTGACCGCATGTCTCCGACTTGTCCCGCGCCGCCAAGCTGCACCAAGGGGCAGACTGGATGCGAGTATCAGGACCTCGTCAAGGCCGGCGTGATCGATCCCGCCAAGGTCGTTCGCACCGCGCTGCAGAATGCCGCGTCGGTCGCGTCGCTGCCGATAACCACCGAGGCGCTCGTCGCCGAACTGCCGAAGGAGGAGAAGGCCGCGCCGATGCCGGCGATGGCCTTCTGACAGGCCGGGGGCGGCGGGGCCACCGCCGCCCCCGCATTTCCGTACCCGCCCTATTCACCCAACCACCGCGCACCGCGCCACGCCTCGTCAAGCGAGCGAAGGGCATTTCTGCATTCCGGGGCTCACCCGAGGTCCGTGCACCCAACGCGCTTCCAACCGACGATCTGCCCCAAGGGACATGTTGCGACGCCATGCTGCGCTCGGGCATGCGCCGATCCGGCGGTCCACCTCCCTCTCCTCCCCTCCCGGACCGCCAACCCTTCGCCGTCAGGAGGCCAGGACCATGCTTCACGTGCCCCCTTTCAGTCCCACAGTTGACGGCGCGATACCCCCCGAGGTTCTCGCGTCGGTCGAGACGCTGCTCCGCTGGGTCGGCGAGGACCCTCAGCGCGAAGGCCTGCTCGACACACCGCAGCGCGTCGCACGTGCCTGGAAGGATTACTGCCAGGGGTATGACGAGGATCCGGCGGTGCATCTCTCGCGCACCTTCGAAGAGGTCGGCGGCTATGACGAGATCGTCTTGCTGCGCGACGTCCCGTTCCAGTCGCATTGCGAGCATCATATGGCGCCGATCACCGGAAAGGCGTCGATCGCCTACCTTCCCCGCGACCGCGTCGTCGGCATCTCCAAGCTCGCGCGCGTACTGAACGGCTATGCACGCCGGCTGCAGGTGCAGGAGCGCCTGACCGCCGAGGTCGCCCGATGCATCTGGGACAATCTCCGTCCGCACGGCGTCGCCGTGGTGATCGACGCCCAGCATGGCTGCATGACCGGGCGCGGCGTGCGCACGCCGGGCGTCGGCATGGTCACGAGCCGGCTCCTCGGCTGCTTCCTCGACGACCAGCGGAGCCGCAAGGAAGTGCTCGCGCTGATGGGCCATTGATGCGCCGGTCGATGATCCGGACCGGTCTTGCGGGCTTTACCTGCCTGCGTGAGGCGCGCGCCGAAATCCTGTGCGCCGCCGCCTCACGCCGGTTTCCTGCCGGGGTTGCGCCGACATGACTCAGGGGTCGCAACCCTCCGACGATCCTGGCCATCTTCCGAACAGCTTGCGCAGGCAGCCGGACGACGCGGGTCATTTCGGGAAATTCGGGGGCCGCTTCGTCCCCGAAACGCTCATGCCCCTCATCCTCGATCTGGAGCGCGAATATCGAGCCGCAAAGCGCGACCCGGCCTTCCAGGCCGAGTTCGACGACCTGCTCGAACATTATGTCGGCCGTCCCAGTCCGCTATATTTCGCGCCGCGCTTGACGTCCGCGCTCGGCGGCGCTCAGATCTGGTTCAAGCGCGACGAACTCAATCACACCGGCGCCCACAAGATCAACAATTGCGTCGGGCAGATCCTGCTGGCGATCCGGATGGGCAAAACCCGCATCATCGCGGAAACGGGCGCGGGCCAGCACGGGGTGGCGACGGCAACCGTCTGCGCGCGCTTTGGCCTGCCCTGCGTCGTCTATATGGGCGCCGCCGACATCGCGCGGCAAGCGCCCAATGTCTTCCGCATGAAGCTGCTGGGCGCCGAGGTCGTGCCGGTCACGGCCGGCGCCGAGACGCTGAAGGACGCGATGAACGAGGCGCTGCGCGACTGGGTCGCCCATGTCGAGGACACTTTCTACATCATCGGCACTGCGGCCGGCCCGCATCCCTATCCGGAACTTGTGCGCGATTTCCAGAGCGTGATCGGAAGGGAAGCGCGGGCCCAGATGCTGGCCCGTGCCGGCCGCCTACCCGATCTCTTGGTCGCCGCGATCGGCGGCGGATCGAATGCGATCGGTCTCTTTCACCCGTTCCTCGACGACCCGATGGTCAAGATGCTCGGCGTCGAGGCCGCCGGCCATGGCCTCGACAAGGAACATGCCGCGTCACTGGCCGGCGGGCGTCCCGGCATTCTTCACGGCAACAAGACCTATCTACTGCAGGATGACGACGGGCAGATCGTCGAAGGCCATTCGATCAGCGCAGGTCTCGATTATCCCGGCATCGGCCCCGAGCATGCATGGCTCAAGGAAATCGGACGGGTGGACTATAGCTCCGCGACCGACGCCGAAGCGCTCGAAGCCTTCCAGCTTCTATGCAGAACAGAGGGTATCATCCCCGCGCTTGAGCCCAGTCACGCCGTCGCCGCGGTTGTCAGGATCGCGCCGGCGATGCCGAAAGATAGTATCATCATCGTAAACATGTGCGGACGCGGGGACAAGGACATATTCTCCGTGGCCCAGCATCTCGGCGTGGAACTTTGAGCGCGACGAACGGTAGGGGCACGGAAGTTGTGATCGAAGACACTGGCGCTACAGATTTCGGATCTATGAGGGACGGATGATGATAAGGGTGTTTCTTGTAGAAGACGATCCGCTGGTGGCGATGATGCTTGAGGGGTATCTCGACGTGCTTGGACACGAGATCGTGGCAACCGCAGCGACCGTCGCGGAGGCGCTGGATCTCGTCGCGAAGCGAGATTTCGACCTCGCAATATTGGATGTTCACCTTGCCGATGGCAAAACGAGCGAGGCGGTCGCTTCCGCGTTGAGCGATGCCGGGAAGGCTTTCATAGCGACGAGCGGAGATGCGACGATCATGGCGGCTGAATTTGATGGCCCGCCAGTTCTTCGCAAACCTTTCAGGATTGCCGAGCTCGAACGGGCAATCGCCGCTATAATGGGGTAGCCCGCGGTCACAGGCCGGAGCCTTCTCGACGGTCGTTATTCGGGCGCGACTTGGTGACGGGCCATGTGCGGCATGAAATCCATCTTGCCTATGGCAAGACCTGCGTTGCGCAGCGGCGCGTAAGCCATCGTCGCATGAAAGTAGAAATTTGGCATGATCCAGTCGCGGACTCAAAGCCGCGATTGCAGCCTTAACATTCTCGTGGCAGATTGTCGTCGATGGGGTCGTTTCGTAGTTTTTTGATCATCCTTTGGCTGGCGCTGGCCGCCTACACCGCAGTAGTCATTTCTCGCCACGGCCTTGGATTGTTACCGATCTTTTTCGGAGACGTGGCGAAGCTGGGATGGCCCGGGCAGTTCAACCTCGATTTTCTCTGCTTTCTCATCCTCTCTGCGCTTTGGACGGCTTGGCGGAATGGATTCAGTGCGATCGCCCTGCTCCTCGCGCTCATCGCCTTTTTCGGAGGCGCGGGTTTCCTGCTTCCCTACCTCGTCTTTCTCACAGTTCGTGAACGAGGAAACATGCCCCGGGTGCTGATCGGCGCGCGAACCCGAAGAGGTGAGCCTTACAGCGGACGATGAGCGCGACGGCATTTCGCCGTCATCGAACGAACCGCGCTTCTCGCGGCGCCGCTTGGCCGGTAGGAGACTGACCGCTTCTCGGCACCGAACCGGGTATAGCGGACCTTGCCAATGTGACGAACGTCAAAGAGTGCGGCGGCCGCAGCATCTGGGAGATCGCCATTTTGCAACTTCGAGGACTCGGGCTTAGAAACTGGCGTTCGTCGACAATTTCACGGTGATCTTTACCACCCACTCTCGGCGGCAGCCGACATGATACAGGCAGTTGCAAACAGAGATTGCTGAAATTTAGCCTGCCGTTCGCCAAAGAACGCAACTTGCAAATTGATCGTGGCTGTCTGTTTTGCGGCGTCGACCGGGGTGCCACCCGAGCCGAAGCAAGTCCATTTCTGGATGCCAACTCCCGCCCCTTGCACGACGATGATCACAGCTGCCCCTCCACGTGCGGTGAGGATGGCCCGAATGCAGGCCTCGCTATTCGAAGCTGCGCATGCCCGCACCTTACTGCGATCAGTCCCCGGGGCAGCCCGCTCGAACGCGCCGGAGTAGGCCGCCAGCGTAACATAGGCTTCAGCAAGGCCTTCTTCGCCAAGGTCAGCAGAGTAGGCAATCACATCGATCCGCGGCGGCGGCGGTGCCGCGAAGGCCGGTGTGACCATTAGCATCGAAGGGAAGAAGAGCGCGAGCAATGAGCGGCTGACGATGGGCAATGACTTCTCCCGATAAAATTCCGGCGGCTTTGGCGTCGCCAGCGTTCGTCAATGGAATTCCGCGACTTACGGTCCGGCGTTTTGCTTAGCGGCTACCCGCCATATTTCCAAATTGCTTCGCTACGACGTGTCGGTTAGCCCGGAGCCGGGAGAAATGCCTATGCGAGCCTGGCCAATCTTGTTTTCAATATGTCTGATCAGCATGCCAGCACAGGCGGCAGAAAAAACGACCTATGGGTGGTGCGAACGGCGCGAACCGACGGACATATATCGCATGTCAGGGCTCATGCAGAAATCGCCGAGCACGTCCACGGTCGACATCGAGAACGCTTTTCGCGCCTCTCTTGGAACCGAAGAGAGCGTCACCTGCTGGTTCTATTATTCCAGCCCCAGCGAAGGCGAAGACTATTTCAACCGGCGGCAGTACGTGGTCACGACCGAGGAGAAGCGCCAGTTCACACTAACAGGATGGACCGGTCCCTATGCGATCACCGGCAAGCCGGCGCCTAAACCCGCCGGAGCCGTTCTGACGGTAGAAGCGGCCCCTGTCGCACAGCCTGATGCAGAAGCGGCAGCCCGGGCCGCAATAATCGCGCAGCGCCGCGAAGTGGATGCTCGCGTCGGTGCGGCAGCCCGTGCCGCGCAAGCAGATGCTGAATATCAAGCAGAGCTCAGCAAGTTTTTCGAGGAACTGCGCCGCCGAGGACGCGCCCAATGAAGGCCTTTCTGGCTGCGGCCAGCCTTTTTGCGATCCCGATAGCCGGTGCGCAGGTGCCTACGGGTAGCGCGCAGACGTTCCCCGATCTGCGCGAGACGACGCCACCGGAACCATCGCCACCGCGCGGATCGCCCCCCCGCATCATTCCCGGCACGCTGGTGAAGATGTCGGGGGGCGACGCCAATCTGCGGCAGTTTGTGGCGCTGGCCGGAAGCGAGATCACAATCACACTGCGTGGTACAGGCCTTATCGCTGCAGTCCTTTATGACGCCGACGGCACTGCCCTTGCCGTGCGGGAGGCGACGACCGTCGCGCGCATTCGGCAAAAACTGCCCAAAGACGGAGTCTATTATCTCGCGCCCATTGCTCCGTCGGGTTCACAACTCGAGTTGTCGCTGGATTTGGCACTTCCCCCGCCGCCGCCAGAACCGGACTGGATGCGCAGAATCACGAAGCTCCCGACGATCGCGACCGATTACGGACCGGCATTCCCAATCGCTCCCGGGCAATTAATCTCGGGCAATTTTGGACAGGCGGCTGTGTCCCGGTTCGACCCAGCGCGGTCGGCCGTCCTCTACCGCTTCGAAGGGCGATTGGCGCAGCGCGTGACGGTAGCGGTGCGGTCTTCCGATGCCCACAGCCTAGTCTGGATAGCGCGCGGCCCGAGCGATCCGAAAATGCTCCGTTCGAGTGACGCCCAGTATAAAGGCGACGTGGGTTATGACAGCGTGCTCGATCGATACCTGCCGGCCGACGGAACATATTTCATAATCGTTCAAACCTATGCCGACGGACCGAAAGGTCAGCGCGACCTATCTGCCCCAAGGCCGTCCGCCGGCGAATTCACTATCGAGATGCAGCTGAAGTAAGAATCTCACATCGAAGCCGATCACGATCGCCTAAGCCGCAGTGCTTACCGATGCTGGCCGATAGCTGAAGGTCGGCTTTCAGGGGGCAAACAGAGAGAGCAGACGTTCCGCCGCGAGTTAGAGCGCTCGCTCTCTATGATTTAGAGGTTTGCTCGTTGAACCTCGGCACTCCAGAAATACCACCCGGCGCGCGATCATCGCACTCGCTTCGTCAGGATAACCTCGATGTTTGGCCATGCCATCAGCGGATGGGCGAAGCCCATTGCGCGCGCGCAGTTCCGTACCGGAACGGAGACACCAGGATTTGTGCGCCGGCAAGAACTGACCGGCCCCCACCGAGTGGTCCGATCGGATTGTTAGTGCATTGACGCCTCCATCGCCAGTGTTGGCCGCAGCCGCCATCACGCAACTTGCGTCCGTAACATCTCCCCTTCATGATCGCACGCAGCCTATTGATCTGTCGGGGGGGTGATGGCGGATTTTCTTGATGATTGGCCGGCACTTCATCCGTTGCTGGTCTCGTTGGCGTGGTCTGTTGCTATCTTGGTCGCACTATTGGTCGTGCAGGCAATTTTGCGAAGAGTACGTTTTGGTGGATTAGGCCTGATCGTAGGTGCCATCAGAACCATCGACTCATTTTTGGTCCGGAAGGTTTCGCGGCTTTTCGGTGCGCATCTCGGGAACGCTGTTGGACGCTGGTCCGCGCTGATTTCGGTGCAACTTGCTCTTTGCGCTGCAGGTGCCTTCGTTCCCCTGCCAGGCGCTGTCGCCTGCCTTGCAGTATCGCTTGTCGGCGTGATTGCATATTACAGGCGGTGGGCATGGGACGAAGCGGACCGCGAGCTGGATCTTCTGCCGCACGAGAGACGAATACCCATCGCAGAAGATTTGACGGACGAATTGGCCGTCAATCTCGCGTTTCTAGTCCTCTCCTCCTCCATCCTGATTTTCAGGCTTGAAACCAGCAATTCTTTCTTCGTCACGGCGGGCGCCGACCTCTCGAGTCCGGTCCGGTATGTCCTTCTCGAAGTGTTGCAGGCCTTTCCATTTCTCGGAAACATCGAGGTACTTGACCTTCCCTTGTCGAGCGGGCTGGGCGTGCGTCAGCCGCTGGGCGGTATGGCGACATTCGGTCTTAGATCAGTGTTCGACATCCTCGTGATTGGCGGGGTGATCAGTCTCTTCAAGGTCGCCCGAGCGGCCGCGACCGGAGCCGACCTGAGCCGGCTCATCGATCGCATCGAACATAACCCCGCCCAGACGATCGCCGAACTCGCGGCACGTGCTTCCGCCGGCCTGACGAAGGCCGATAGCCTTCTTGAACGATTTGCACTGGCTCCACAGTCCGAGACCAACCTGCCGTTTGGCACACGCTTGCAGGCTGCAGCCGCAATCGGCTCGCTTGGAGAGCGCTTCATCGTAGGTGGCATAGGACGGTTGCAACTGGCATCGGCCGCGCTGAACAATCTCGCCTCGGAAATTCTTGATATCGATCGTCCGGCATGGCGCGAGGTTGTCGAGCTTCGCAGCACCCTGCAGGTAATCCTGTCGGAGAGACTGCCGGGCCAGGCAGCGATCGACGCTCGGGAGCTGGGAATATTGTTGATGGAGGAACTGGGACGCGAAGTCGCGGAAAGTTCTGCTCTGAACAACGAAGACAACTATACGCCGCCATCTGAAGGCTCCTTGCATGAGGAGCCCGGAGAAACGGGTGCAACCGAGACCAGCTCGCTTCAAGGCATCAACCACCGGATGACGACGGCCCATTACCCGGCCGATATGACGATGGCGGCGAGACGGGACGATCTCGACGATGCAATCGCCGCAGTCGACGCATCGCTGGAGGATGAAAGCTGTTCACCGCTTAATCGCGCGAGTCTTCTGATAAGCAAGGGCGGCCTGCTTCTGAAGCGTGGCCATCTCGAAGGCGGAGCCAAGGCGCGAGATTTTTTGGGGATGGCTGGCTTGGCTATGGAGCAGGCCGCTGATCATGCAGAAGAAGGGGGTGATGACGCGTTGATGTGCCGGGCGGTGATCGGGAGCTGTCATGTAATATGCTTCCTCGCGCCTTCGCTCCAACAGAGCGAGGCCACCGGCGCACTGCATCAGGCCCAGGAGAGGCTCGGCGCCGTAAGTCGCATGATGTCTGAGATCAGTCCCGCCTTGGCCGCTGAGGCCAGGAAAGTGCTCGTGCAGGTCGACGAGGTTTTACGAGGAATCGGACGGTCTACGCCAGCCAAAGAACGTCTCGCCGATATGGAAAGGGACCTCAAAACAATCACGCCATCGACGCATTTTCGTCAGTATGTCGCGCTTCAAGCTGCCGTATCGGGAGCAAAAATCGAGCTGTCTCAAACTGTCGAAACACGGACTGAGGCGCTGTTCTACATCAGGAGCGCTGTGGGGTCGCTTCGCGATGCGCTCGGAATTTTTCCGGCGGAAGGCGACCGGACGGACAAGGCCGTGCTGCTCAATAATCTTTGCCGCACGCTCTGGGTATTGGGCGAAAATGTAGAGGATGCGGCCGAACAGATCGAGATCTACTTACAAAGCGTCGAAGCTGGCACCGAAGCAACAGCGATCCATGAGGCTTCCGGATCAGTGGACATGGCGATGGGATCGTTGACCAATCTCGGCGCCGCGACGATGCTGTTGAGCACGACCACAGACTATAAGGATCGCCATAAGGTTCTGGTTCAGTCGATCTCGGCGTCCCGAAAAGCCGCCGATTACTTTCGTGATACCGGTCAAACTGCGCATTGGCTGTCAGCGGAGTCGAACTGCGCAAAAGCCGCGCTTTTTGGCCTTTGTGAAAGAAACGATCTGGACGGGCTCTATAAATTGGTTGCGTCGATTGATGTCACACTCAGCATGGTCCCGGATGATCACGTTGCGTCGAGCGCCGCACTTTTGAAACAAACCCGGAATGGCGCAGTTTACGTCATTGAGAGCGCGACAGGCCGACCGTACAAAGTGGATGACGTGGATTAACGCCGGTACCACCTGACATTGTGTGAAGAGGATGGCTTTGCCTCGAGCTTTATGGAGGCGAAGTGCATTCGACTCCGGGATACTGCTCGTTCGGAAGGATCGAAATAGCGACAGTGTGGAGTTTGGGAGGCGAGAGCTTGCGGTGGCTGACGTGGGTAAATTGCTACCAGGTCCGTAGCTGTCGGCGTGGCGGCAGGTAGGCGCCCGATTCAAGCCGTTCGATAGCGATTTTGCCGCGCTTGGAAGCGGACATTCAAATTATGACTGGGTCATGGGACAATCCTGCCGTTCCGGAGTGATAGCTCGAACAGCAGCTCTCTCCAGGAACGGGCGTTCAGCGGTTGCGTGACCGGCGTCGCAGGTTGGCAGAAATTGGCCGCTTGCGGACTGTCCGGTTTTATCCGGCCGGAGGGTGAAGCAGACCTTCGGTGCTCGACCAAATCCTTAGCTCCTTGTAGCATGATCGCGTTGAACTTTCCTTCGGAAGAACAATGGACCGCATCGATGCAATGAAGGTGTTCGTGACGACGGTCGACGAGGGGAGCCTCGCGGGCGCAGCTCGCCGCCTCCGCCGTTCGCCGACCGCAATCAGCCGCGCGATCGCGTCGCTGGAGGCACATGTTGGGGCGGAACTGCTCCACCGCACGACACGCAGCATCCGCCTCAGCGAGACAGGGCAGCATTATGCGGCTTCGTGCCGCCGCATCCTTGCCGAACTCGAAGAAGCCGATCTCCTCGCTGGGGGCGAGCGGGCCGCGCCGCGCGGGCTCCTCACGCTCACCGCACCGCCGATCAGTGGCGAGGAAATATTGCGCCCCATCCTCGACGATTTCCTGAACGCCTATCCGCTGGTTACCGCTCGCCTACTGCTGGTCGACCGGTCGGTAAACCTGATTGACGAAGGGGTCGATGTCGCACTGAGGGTTGCCGAACTGCCCGACTCGTCGCTGCTCGCAACGCGGGTCGGCGACGGGGTACGCCGGGTCGTCGTCGCCGCGCCGCATTATCTGGCACAGCACCCGCCGATCGCAGCCCCCGGCGATATCGTCGGGCACCAGATCATTTCGCTGACCCATTTCGGATTGGAATCCTGGGCCTTCGCCGCCGGCGGCAAATCCGGCGCCGCGCGAACCGTTCACTTTGCCCCCCGTCTCATCGTCAACAGCGTGCGCGCAGCGGTCGCGTCGGCCGTTGCCGGCGGCGGGCTGACGCGGGTCTATTCCTATCATGTCGCGCACGAAGTGAAGGGGGGGCGTTTGCAAGTCGTACTCGCCGACGCCGAGCCGCCGGTCCAGCCGGCGCATCTGCTGACGCCCTCCGGACGCCAGGCCGTGCCGAAAGTCCGCGCCTTCATCGACTTCGCCGCGCCGCGGTTGCGGGCAGCCTTTTCCCGACTGGCTCTCGACGCCCAAGCGCTCTGACCATTATGCCGTTGATCGGCATAATGACTGCCGCTCAATCTCAATTATCACAGAAAACGACCTGACCTAGATAGGTCCTGTCGCCGCGAAATGCGCCGGCCGGACCAATGAAATTTGGCCCGCATTCATCCGAAGAAAGGTCAAATATCATGAGCAATGGAAAGAAAGTCGTCGTCATCACCGGCGCATCACAGGGGATCGGCGCGACCCTCGTCAGCGCCTATCTCGATCGCAACTATCGCGTCGTCGCGACATCGCGCTCGATCCAGCCCTCAAACAATCCCGACGTCCTGACGATCGCCGGCGACATCGGCGATCCCGAAACCGGGCCGCGCGTGATCGCCGCAGCGATCGAAACATTCGGGCGCGTCGACACGCTGGTCAACAACGCCGGCATTTTCCTCGCCGGTCCGTTCACCGATTACAGCGCACAGCAATATGCCGACGTCGTGTCGACCAACATCAACGGCTTCTACTACATCACCCAGGCTGCGATTGCGGCGATGGAAAAGCTCGGCCGCGGTCACATCGTCAGCATCACGACGAGCCTCGTCGATCATGCGCTGTCGCAGGTGCCGTCGGTGCTGGCTGCGCTGTCGAAGGGCGGCATCAACGCCGCGAGCAAAAGCCTCGCGATCGAATATGCGACGCGTGGTATCCGCGTGAATGCCGTATCGCCGGGCGTGATCAAGACGCCGATGCACACCCCCGAAACCCATGACTTCCTGTCAGCGCTGCACCCCGTCGGCCGCATGGGCGATATTTCGGACATCGTCGAGGCCGTGCTGTATCTTGAAAGCGCCGGTTTCGTGACGGGCGAAATCCTCCATGTCGATGGCGGCCAGTCAGCCGGCCACTGATCCGGCGAGAGCGAGGAGACAGATCATGCCGATCGTAACCGTACAAGTCACCAAGGAGGGCACCGAAGCCGGTGTAGATCATGTGACCCCCGAGCAGAAAGCCGCTATCTATAAGGGAATGAGCCAGGTTCTGTTCGACGTGCTCAAAAAGCCCCCCGAATGGACCTGGGTAATCTTCCAAGAGGTCGAGATGGAGGACTGGGGCTGGGGCGGAATGCCCGTCGCCGAATATCGCAAGAAGCTCGCTGGTCCCCCGGGCTGAGTTTCGTCAAGGAAACCTCCAAACACCCGTCATCGATCGCCGATGGCGGGTGTTTGTTTGAGAGGTACGCGGCAAGCGCTTGCAGCTGTGACGGCCAGAAAAATTCCGCTATTCAGCGTGCGGGCAAGAAAGGGAGGCAGATGGATCGGCTAGATGCCATGCGGGTCATTCTGGCGGTCGTGGACGCGGGTAGCCTGTCCGCGGGGAGCCGCAAGCTGAATGCGCCGCTCCCCAGCGTCAGCCGCAAGGTCGCCGAACTCGAACGGCATCTCGGCACCAATCTCCTCGTCCGCACCAGCCGCAATATCCAGCTCACGGATGCCGGGCGCGATTATGTCGAGGCGGCGCGCCGGATCGTTGCCGACCTCGACGAGGCCGAACGGCGCGCATCGGGCGAATATAGCACTCCGCGCGGCGAACTGACGGTCACCATGCCGGTCGAATTCGGCGCGCGCCATGTGATGCCCATCGCGCTGTCGTTCATGGCCGAATATCCCGAAGTCACCCTGAACCTTATCGCCTCCGACCGGCGCACCCATATGGTCGATGAACATATCGACGTCGCAATCCGCCTCGGCCATCTGGCCGACAGCGCTCTCTATGCGGTCAAGGCGGGCGCCTTTCGCCTGATCACCTGCGCCAGCCCCGACTATCTCGAAAGGCACGGCAGGCCCGCCGACCCGCGCGAACTTGCCGCGCATGACGGCGTCCTGTTCGGGACGCAGCAAATGTTCTGGACCTACCACATCGACGGCGAAGACATGATCTGCGCGCCGCGCCCGCGGATCACCGTCAACAGCGCCGCGGGCAATCTGGCGGCAGCGCTCGGCGGTGTCGGGATCGCGCGCCTCTTCGACTATCAGCTATCGGGACAGATCCAATCGGGTGAGCTCGTGCGCGTCCTTCCGGAAGGCGACAGCGAACCGCGTCCGGTGCATATCGTCTATCCGCGCCAAGGGCTGCTACCGCTGAAGGTGCGCGCCTTCATCGACTGGGCCACGCCGCGACTGCGCGCGGCCTGCACGAGCTTCGACTGCCCCTGACCCGACCTTGTCGCGATTGAGAGGCTCGCTCTCGCTTTCGCCCGCTACCGGCATTTTCCTGCTCCACTAAATCGCTCTGGTCCGCCCCGTCCATCCCGGCCGGCCGGCATCCACCTTGTTGGAAAGGAAGAGCGATGAACGAAGCAAAGGGCACGGCCCTCATCACCGGAGCGTCGAGCGGTATCGGCGCGCTATATGCCGATCGCCTGGCTCGCCAGGGCCACGATCTGATCCTTGTCGCGCGCAATGCCGACAAGCTGGAACAGGTGGCAAAGGCGATCCGAGACGCTACGGGCCGCCAGGTCGATACGCTGCCCGCCGACCTTGCGAGCCCCAGCGATCTTCGCCGCGTCGAAGACCGGCTGGCGAACGATCGCGGCATCACCATGCTGGTCAACAACGCCGGCATCGGATCGACCGCCCGCGCCCTCGACGCCGACGTCGATACGATGAGCGCCATGGTTTCGCTCAATGTCGAGGCGCTGATGCGCCTCACCTATGCCGTCGTGCCTGCCTTTGTCGCGCGTGGTCGCGGAACCATCGTCAACATCGCCTCGATCGTCGCAGTGGCGCCCGAGGTGCTGAACGGCGTCTATGGCGGGACGAAGGCCTTTGTGCTCGCCTTCAGCCAGAACCTGCACCGCGACCTCCACGGTACCGGCGTAAATGTCCAGGTCGTCCTTCCTGGCGCGACCGCGACCGAATTCTGGGGCATCGCGGGCACGCCCGTCGAGCATCTGCCGAACGAGATCGTCATGCGCGCCGACCAGCTCGTCGACGCCGCACTGGCCGGCCTCGCGCGCGGAGAATTCGCGACGATCCCCAGCCTTCACGACGAATCCCGCTGGGACGCCTTCGAGGCCGCCCGGCAGGCCATGGCGGGCGAACTGTCCACCAGCACCCCCGCGGCCCGGTATCTGGCCGCCTGATCCCCAAAGCATATCAGGAGTAAAAACATGTCACAGACCATCGTCTATACGGGAAAGACCCGCACCACTGGTGGCCGCGACGGCGCGTCGCGCAGTTCGGACGGCGAACTCGATATCGCGCTCTCGCCTCCGGGCTCGAACCGCGCCGGCACCAATCCCGAACAGCTGTTCGCGGCTGGCTGGTCGGCCTGTTTCCTCGGCGCGATCGGCAAAGCCGCCGCCGAACACAAGCTGCGGCTGCCCGCCGACGCCGCAATCGACGCCGAAGTCGATCTCGCTCTCGACGACGGGGACTTCTCGCTGATCGCGCGTCTCAACGTCAGCTTGCCCGGAATCGACCGCGACACCGCCGAAAAGCTGGCGGCCCGCGCGCACGAGATCTGCCCTTATTCGAAAGCGACGCGTGGCAACATCGGCGTCGAGATCAACATCGCCTGACCCACGGAAAGCCGTCGCGCTCGTCATAGGACGGGACACGACGGCTTTCGACCAGTGAAAGGATCTGACACATGTCGAAACTGCTTCCAGCCATTACCGCTGCCGCGCTGGCGCTCGGCACCTCCATCACCCCCGCCGCCGCCCAGCCGGCTGGCACGCCAGCGACGACCACCGAAATCGGCTATGTCGAAATCGATCGCAACATCTCGCTCCGGCGCATGGTCGTTCAAGGCAGCGATCCAAAGGGCGTCGTCCTGTTGCTGCACGGCTTTCCCGAAACGCTCCATGCCTGGCGCGGCGTGACCGACGAACTTGGCGGCGAATATGAGGTACACGCCTTCGATTGGCCGGGCTTCGGGCTTTCGTCGCGTCCCTCGGCTGCGACGTTCGGCTACAGCCCGCACGATTATGCGCGCGTCCTGAGGCAGTATATCGGCAAGGCTGGCATCGATCGGTCGCGGCTCACCATCTATGCGACCGACATCGCCGCGCTCCCGGCGCTTCTGGCCGCACTCGATGAGCCCGATATCGCCCGGACGATCATCGTCGGCGACTTCGCGCCTTTCGACCGGCCGCACTTTATGCAGGAGCGGTTGCAAGCGCTGAAGTCCCCTGAAACCGGCGAGCAGGTCCGCGCCCAGCTGAACGCGACGCGCGACGAAATCATCGAAAATGCGTGGCGCCGCGGCTTCAAGCCCGAAGAGCAGTTTGAAATCTCCGCCGCCTTCAAAGCCGACATGACGACGGCCTGGAACCACGGCAATCTGACCACCGCCGACGCCTTCGCGCGCTATTATGCTCAGTTTACGCGCGACCAGAATTATTTCGAGGCCAACCTCGGCAAGTTGAAGACTCCGGTGAAAATCATCTGGGGCGAGCGCGACATCTATATCGACAAGGCAATGGGTGTAGAGTTTGCGGCACGAACCGACTCGAAGATCAGCATTCTTCCTGGAATCGGCCACTACCCGCATCTCCAGGATCCGCGCCAGACCGCCGCGGACATCCGATCGGCCCATACCGTCGCCGACAGCACGCAAGGAATCCGATGATGACCTTTACCCCCCTCTTCGCGCTTCTTCTCGCCGCCGCGTCGGGCAATCCGGCCGCGGCACCGCCCGCGGGCGTCACGCGAGCCGACCTGCAGCGACACGATCTTTCGATCGAAGGTCGAGAGACGGTCCAGGCGCGCATCGACATCGCTCCGGGGGCGGTCGCGCCTTGGCATCGCCACCCCGGCGAGGAAGTAATTTATGTCATCGAGGGCACACTGGAATATCAGCTTGAGGGGCAGGCGCCGGTAACGGTGAAAGCCGGACAGGTTCTGTTCGTTCCAGCGGGCGTTGCGCATATGGCGCGCAACCGCACCACATCCAACGGCGCCGAACTTGCAACCTATATCGTCGAGAAGGGCAAGCCGCTGCTGGTCCCCGCCGACGAAGCAACCCTCTTGCCCAGCCCGCCGGAGAAATCGGAATGATCCGCGCCATGCTGGTCGCCGCGCTTGCTTTCGCTGCGCCCACGATCGTCGCCGCTCAATCCGTCGAAGCTGCGCGCGAAGCATCGCAATTCGTGCCCGTGGAAAATGAGCCCCCCGCCGAACTGTTTGTCGATCCCCCGCTGGCCGGTCCACTCGCGCGAGGCGCGGTGATCATCCCCTATCGGACGGCCCATTTTCGTATCCTGCCGATTTTCGGTGCGACAGCGGTCGACGTATCGCCCCGCGCCGGGCATCTCCACGTCAGCGTCGATGACTTGCCTTGGCGGTGGGCCGACGCCGGCGACAATGGCGCGGTCGTCGTCAACGGCCTCCCCGCCGGCCCGCACAAAATCCTGATCGAACTCGCAACGCCCGAGCATAAAGTAGTGACCGGGCAGTCGGTGACATTTGTCGTTCCGGCCGCACCGCGCGAGACATCCGACAAGTCTCTGCATGATCATTAGATCGACAGCAGCGGCCCCTATCGCCTGCCCGTTGGCGTAAGCCCCAAGCTCGCACTAATATTGACCAATTCGGCCAAGGACCGGGCCCGCATCTTTTCCATCACCCGCCCGCGGTGTTTCTTGACGGTTATTTCGGTAATCCCAAGATCCCCGCCCACCTGCTTGTTCATGCGACCCGACACGACCCCGTCCATGACCTCCCGCTCCCGGGAGGTCAGGGCCGCATAGCATTCACGAAGTTCGTTCAATCTGCTTCGGTTTCCCACCGCCGCCTCGCTCCGCTCGAGCGCCCCACGAATGGCATCGAGCAGGACCTGCTCTTCGAATGGCTTGGTCAGAAACTCGGCCGCTCCGGCCTTCATCGCGCGCACCGACGTCGGAATATCGCCAAATCCGGTGATGAAGATGATTGGCATGTCCGCGCGTTCGTCGGCAATAGTGGTCTGGAGATCGAGCCCGCCCAAGCCCGGCATATTGACGTCGAGAACGAGACAGCTTGCGCCGCTTGCCGGCGGGCATGCGAGAAACAATTCGGCCGATGCGAAGGTGCGCGTACGCCAACCCGCCACCTCAATCGCGGTTTCGAGCGCTTCGCGGATATATTCGTCATCGTCGACGACGAACACGGTCGGCGTGGTTTCCGGCAGGACGGAGCTTGTTCGCATAAAAATCCGCCGTGGTTGACGATCTGCATTCGAGATCGGGTTCATAGCATATTCCGATCCGAAGCGAGCGCATCATTGACCGCACCGATGAGAACCGCCTCGCTGAACGGCTTCTTCAAAAAAGCACTGGCGCCGCGCCGCATCAGCTTCGGACCGATATCCTCATCGGCATTGGCGGTGACGAAAACGATCGGAATCTGACGGCAGCGTCGGGCTAGCTCGCGCTGCAGCTCTGGTCCGGTCATTCCGGGCATGTTGACGTCGAGCACGAGGCACCCCGTCCGATCAAGCGAAGCCGATGCGAGAAACTCAGCGGCAGAGCAAAATGGCTCTGCTTCCAGGCCGAACGAGCGCAGCAGGTCGGGCAAGGCCTCGCGCACATATTCGTCGTCGTCGACGATCGACACAAGATTGCGCTCAGTCATCGTGCGCTCCTTCGCCGTCCGCGCCAGCTAGCGGGATCGAGAAAGAGAATGTAGCGCCGGGGTCGTCGTCATTGTTTGCGGCCCAAAGCCTCCCGCCGTGGTTCTGAATGATCGACCGGCTGATCGACAGGCCTACGCCCATGCCTTCGCTCTTGGTTGTGAAAAAGGTATCGAACAGCCGATCGAGCCGATCGGGCGCTATTCCGCTTCCCGCGTCGCGGACCGTGAGCAGGATCTGGCTGGCTCCGTCGACCCTCGTGGTGACAACAAGCGCCCGTGGCCGCGTATCTACAGCAAGCATCGCATCCCGAGCATTGAGGACGAGGTTCAGAACGACCTGCTGAAGCTGGATACGATCGCCGCGGATGTTCGGCAGGCCGCTGGCGAAGTCCGATCGCAGATCGACCTGCGCTCGCTGCAGTTCGCTGGAAGAAAGGGCGAGAACTTCAGCCGCCGCCCCATTCAGATCCACCACTTCGAACACCCCCTCTTTCCGGACAAACATCGCCCGCAGGCGCGCAATGACCTCCGATGCGCGATTGGCATCGCGGATCGTGCGCTGCACCGTGATCTGTGCAAGCTCGAGGTTCGGCGGATCGGTAGCCAACATGCGCAGACAGGTACTGGCATTGGTGACGAGCGAGGTCAGCGGCTGGTTGACTTCGTGCGCAATCGACGCCGTCAGCGCGCTCAAGGTCGCGACGCGCGCCACATGCGCCAGTTCGGCTCGCGCCCTGCTCAGCGCCTCCTCCGCGACCCTCCGCTCGGTCACGTCCTGGACCGCACCGATGATGACGGGCCGGTCGGCATCATGCTCGATCCGATGGCCGACAGCGTGGAGATATTTGAGAACGCCGCTCGCGGTGATGATCCGATACGGGAAATCGATGTCGCGACCGGCAGCGGCCCCCTCAAGCACGGCTGCGAACGCTGGCAGGTCGTCCGGATGCACATATTGTCCGACCCGGTCGGTGGTGACGGCCGTTGCCGGATCGAACTCGAAAATGCGACACAATTCCTCGGACCAGAGTAGCTCGCCCCTGTCGAAGTCCCAGGTGAAGCTGCCGGTCTGGCTGAGCCGCTGTGCCTCGGCGAGATGGACATAGGCGCGCTGCAGATCTGCTTCGTCCGATTGTCGGCTTTGCTGGATATCCATTCTGTCCTCGCTGTGGCTTCGAACGGCATAGTCGACTGTCAGACGCCCTGCGTCGATGGTCCATAGGTGTCCCTTCGCTAAGGCCCACCAAGCTCGGCTCGGACACCCGCAGCGCGCGAGCCCTGAGGTATACGTAGGTGTCCGGCACCCCTAGGTACCATATATTTCGGCCGCCCTTCGTCCGACTTTCTCCCTGTCAGCAACTGTCGCTGATGGGCGCCAAGGCGCAAAAAGGAGAAGTGTCATGATTTCCGAAATCTCGAAGAATTCGCCGGCGATACTTGCCAACCCGGGCACCGATGGCGTCGCCATTCGCCCCTTCCGCGTCGATATCCCCGAAGCCGATCTCGTCGATCTTCGGCAGCGCCTGGCCAATGCCCGGCTGCCCGAAAAGGAAACCGTCGACGACTTCAGCCAGGGCGTTCCGCTGAAGACGATCGAACAGGTTCTCGCGCACTGGCGGGACAATTACGACTGGCGGAAGGTCGAGGCCAAGCTCAACAGCTATCCGCAGTTCCTCACCGAAATCGACGGGCTGGACATCCATTTCGTCCATGTGCGCTCGAAGCATGAGAATGCGTTGCCGGTCATCGTCACCCATGGCTGGCCCGGCTCAATCCTCGAACAGCTCAAGATCATCGATCCGCTGGTCAATCCGACTGCCCATGGCGGCAAAGCTGAAGATGCCTTCCATGTCGTGATCCCGTCGATCCCCGGCTACGGTTTCTCGGGCAAGCCGACCTCGGGCGGCTGGGGTCCGGAACGGATCGCCAGCGCTTGGACCACGCTGATGCAGCGTCTCGGCTACGACAAGTTCGTGGCGCAGGGCGGTGACTGGGGTGCGGTTATCACCGAACTGTTGGGCGTCCAGGCTCCAGCGGAATTGCTCGGCATCCACACCAATATGGCGGGCGCAATCCCGGCGGAAATCGACGGGGCTGCCTTCGGCGGCGCGCCGGCGCCCACCGGTCTCTCGGCGGAAGAGAAGAGCGTCTATGACGAGCTCGTGTTCGTCTATAAAAATGTCTTCTACGCCTTCTGGATGGCCTCTCGTCCGCAATCGGGGGCCGCGTTCGCAGACTCGCCGATCGGGCTTGCGACCTTCCTGATCGATCATGACGCGCGCAGCCTCGAGCTGATCGCCCGCTCGTTCGATGGTGTCGAAGAAGGCCTGACGCCCGACGACGTCCTCGACAATGTGACGCTCTTCTGGCTGACGAACACCGGCGTGTCCTCCGCCCGCCTCTACGCGGAAAACAAGGTCGGCTTCTTCAGCCCCAAGGGCGTCAAGGTCCCGGTGGCGGTGAGCGCGTTCCCCGACGAGCTCTATCAGATCCCGCGCACTTGGGCAGAACAGGCTTTTCCGAACCTGATCTACTACAACAAGCCCGAGAAGGGCGGCCACTTCGCCGCTTGGGAACAGCCCGAACTGCTCGTGCATGACTTGCGTGAGGGCTTCCGCTCGCTGCGGTCGGCCTAAACTAAGTCCAATCCTCGACGCGGCGCCGACGGGCGCCGCGTTTTGGTGCCCGCCGGCCCAGACATTCAACCATCAAGGATGGATAAAACCGGCGCCGACACCATATCCAAATACGAAGTGGAGATCGACATGACCGAATATCGCAAAACCCAAGAGGCGCTCGCCGCGCTCACGCCGGAGGAATATCGGGTGACGCAACAAGGCGGGACCGAAAGACCCGGCACCGGCAAATATCTGGGCAACAAGGAGCCCGGCATTTACGTCGATATTGTCTCCGGCGAGCCGTTGTTTGCATCGTCCGACAAATATGAGTCTGGCTGCGGCTGGCCGAGCTTCACCAAACCGATCGAGCCCGCGAATGTCAGCGAGCTCGCCGATACGAGCCTCGGCATGGTCCGCACCGAAGTGCGCTCGGCGCATGGCGATAGCCATCTTGGGCATGTATTCGACGATGGTCCACAGGATCGCGGCGGTCTGCGCTACTGCATCAACTCGGCGTCGCTACGCTTCGTCCATCGCAACGATATGGAAGCCGAGGGCTATGGCGCCTACCTAGACCAGGTGGAGGACGTCGCATGAGCACCGGACGCGCCATTCTCGCGGGCGGCTGCTTTTGGGGCGTGCAGGATCTCGTGCGCCGCCAACCCGGCGTGATCTCGACCCGCGTGGGCTACTCGGGCGGCGAAGTCGCCAACGCCACCTATCGCAACCACGCAGGCCACGCCGAGGCGATCGAGATCATCTTCGATCCTACGCTCACAACCTTCCGTGCCCTGCTCGAGTTCTTCTTCCAGATCCACGATCCGACGACGAAAAACCGTCAGGGCAACGACGTTGGCGACAGCTATCGCTCGGCGATCTTCTACACGAGCGACGAGCAGAAGGCGGTGGCAGAGGACACGATTGCGGACGTCGACGCCTCGGGTCTGTGGCCTGGCAAAGTCGTCACCGAAGTCACGCCGGCCGGCGAGTTCTGGGAAGCCGAGCCCGAACATCAGGATTATCTCGAACGCCTTCCGAACGGCTATACCTGCCATTTCGTTCGACCGAACTGGAAGCTCCCTCGCCGCGCCGATGCATAATAGCCGCAAGTCGGTTGGACGCGCGGCTGATGGCCGCTTTCAGACCGGCGGCTTTCGGGCGTGGATCCAAGATAGCTGACGATCGCCAGGCTCTCGTACGGACGGCATGAAACGTCCGCTTGCTTTCATATCAGTTGATCTCATGTCTCGATGGAT